>UMIB01031210.1_pt1 | contig 229009 bp, 239 predicted proteins | sample 1965641 | NCBI WGS metagenome assembly UMIB01 (sample SAMEA4836110, study PRJEB28245) | human gut metagenome | biome: gut microbiome; material: fecal sample | place: Denmark | collected 2008
TAACTCTTTCAGGAGTCCATTAAATATCCAGGTTCTTAACTTTCTTTGCATTCTGGGCAATGAAATCACGTCTTGGCTCTACCTGATCACCCATAAGAGTGGTAAAGGTAAGGTCTACTTCTGATGTGGTCTCTTCATCCATGGTCACGCGCAGTAAGATACGGCGTTCCGGATCCATGGTAGTCTCCCAAAGCTGCTCTGCATCCATTTCTCCCAGACCTTTGTAACGCTGGATCTTATTGCTGTTGTCACGGCCAATGTCCATGAGAATGGAATTTAATTCCTCATCACTGTAAGCATACCATACTTTTTTATTTTTCTCGATCTTGTATAACGGCGGCTGAGCCAGGTATACATAGCCCTGTTTGATCAGCTCCGGCATAAAGCGGTAGATAAATGTAAGAAGCAGAGTACTGATGTGAGCGCCGTCCACATCCGCATCGGTCATGATGATGATCTTGTGGTAGCGCAGCTTGCTGATATCGAAATCGTCATGGATACCGGTACCAAAAGCAGTGATCATAGCCTTGATCTCCGCATTGGCATAAACTTTATCCATTCTTGCCTTTTCTACGTTTAAGATCTTACCGCGAAGAGGAAGGATGGCCTGGGTTGCTCTGGAACGTGCAGTCTTTGCAGAACCGCCCGCAGAATCTCCCTCTACGATGTAGATCTCACAGTTTTCCGGGTTCTTGTCAGAACAGTCTGCCAGTTTTCCAGGAAGTGCCATACCATCTAAAGCGGATTTACGGCGTGTCAGGTCTCTTGCCTTTCTTGCAGCAGCTCTTGCCCTCTGTGCCAGAATGGATTTCTCACACATAACCTTGGCAACTGCCGGGTTCTGCTCCAGGAAATAGGTCAGCTGCTCGCTTACAATGCTGTCTACAGCCGCTCTGGCCTCGCTGTTGCCCAGTTTCTGCTTGGTCTGGCCTTCAAACTGAGGCTCGCTGATCTTAACGCTGATAATGGCTGTTAAGCCTTCACGGATATCTTCGCCGGAAAGGCTTTCTTCGTTATCCTTTAACAGCTTGTTCTTTCTTGCATAGTCATTAAAGGTCTTTGTAAGGGCATTCTTAAAGCCGGTAAGGTGGGTACCGCCTTCCGGAGTATTAATATTATTTACAAATGTATAAATGTTCTCTGTATAGGAGTCATTGTGCTGCATGGAAACTTCTACATAAACTCCCTCTTTTGTACCTTCGCAGTAAAGAACATTTTCGTATAATGGAGCTTTTCCCTTGTTTAAATAAGTTACAAACTCTCTAATACCGCCTTCGTAGTGGAAGGTTTCTTCTTTTTTGTCTTCCCTGTCATCTCTTAAAATGATCTTTAAGTTCTTGGTAAGGAAAGCAGTCTCTCTTAAACGGATCCGTAAAGTATCATAATCGTATACGGTCTCCTCAAAGATCTCCTTATCCGGAAGGAAAGTAACAGTCGTACCATGTTTATCCGGACTGCAGTTTCCTACTACTTTTAAGGGGTAACATACTTTTCCTCTTTCATAACGCTGCTTATAAATATTTCCATCACGGTATACTAAAACTTCCAGCCACTCAGACAGGGCATTTACAACAGATGCACCTACGCCGTGAAGACCGCCGGATACCTTGTATCCGCCATTTCCAAATTTACCACCGGCATGAAGGATGGTAAATACAACTTCAACTGCAGGAAGTCCCGCTTTTTTCTGAATATCCACCGGAATTCCACGACCATCATCAATAACAGTAATAGAGTTGTCCGGATTAATGGTCACATCAATGGAATCGCAGTATCCTGCCAGTGCCTCATCCACTGCATTATCTACGATCTCATAAACCAGATGATGGAGTCCGCGGGCAGATGTGCTGCCAATATACATACCTGGGCGCTTTCTTACCGCCTCAAGTCCTTCCAGAATCTGAATCTGATCTGCTCCGTACTGCTCTCCCATGTTCTATATCTTCCTTTCTTTTTCAGACAGCAGACCTATGGTCTTTAACCGTTTTTCTGCAGCCTGTATATCTGTATGATTTAATTTTGGCTTGTAACTTTTCCCTCTTCCACCTTGAATATCTTATCAATGTGAAATCTATGGTTCACAAAATCTTCCAGACCTGTACAGGTGATCATGGTCTGGATATCCTGTATTGCATCTAAAAGCTGGTTCTGGCGGCTGCTGTCAAGTTCTGACAGCACATCATCCAAAAGAAGCACCGGATCATCCCGGCTGATCTTTTTCACCAGCTCCAGTTCTGAAAGCTTTAAGGACAAAGCGGCTGTCCTCTGCTGCCCCTGGGAACCAAACCTGCGGATATCAATGCCATTGACTACAAAACTGATATCGTCCCTGTGGGGACCTGCCAGTGTGGTCTTCTGCTTCATATCCTGCTGCCTGCTTTTTCTCACAGCTGCTTCCAGTTCCTCTTCCTCTGTATCCGGGTCATAGATCACTTCAATGTTTTCTTTTCCCCCGGAAAGTTTGGTGTGGAGCTCCTTAATGATGTCTCCCAGCTGATCGATAAAAGCTCTTCTGGCCTTTATCACTTCTTTTCCGAAGCGTACCAGCTGTTCATCCCATACATCCAGTGTTGCCTCATATTCCGGATGAAAACCAAGCTCTTTTAAAAGTTTGTTTCTCTGAAGAAGGACTTTGTTGTACTGGACCAAGGAATGGACATACACTTTATCTAACTGGCATAATTCCATGTCAATAAAGCGTCTTCGCTCCGAAGGACCATTTTTAATGATATTTAAGTCTTCCGGTGAGAAAAACACCACATTTACAAGACCAAACAGCTGACTGGCCTTTCTGATCGGAATGCCGTCTACTGCGATCCCCTTGGTCTTATTTTTCTTTAAATGCATATCAATGCGGCAAGGAACCGCACCTTTTTTGATCTGAAGCTTAATGTGGGACTCATCTTCTCCAAACCGGATCATATCCCTGTCTTTCGCCCCTCTGTGGGACTTGGTAGTGCAGCACACATAAACTGCCTCCAGGATATTGGTCTTTCCCTGTGCATTGTCGCCATAGAGAATATTGGTTCCCTGACTCAATTCCATATGCAGTTCTTCATAATTGCGGTAATTCTTAAGTTCTATGGATTCGATGGTCATAGAAATTCTCTTTCAAGGATTTATTTAATAATTTTGATGGTCTGGCCTTCATAGGTGACAATATCGCCATCTACTAACTTCTTTCCTCTCTGGAAAGCCTGCTCACCATTTACATATACAAGACCGTCTTCAATGGCATATTTTGCATCTACACCGGACTCAACGAAGCCGGCAGCTTTTAATGCCTGGCCCAGTTTGATGTATTCATCCCTTAACTTTATGGTTTCCATTCTTTTTGCAATTCCTTTCTGTCCGTGTTTTGCGGACACTCTATAGATTAAAATGCATAATTATACATTATACCGCAGCTGCATTAAAGTTGACCGGAAGGATCAGATAGATGTAGGTTGCATCCTCGTCCTTGATAAAGCATGGGGACTTTGGATTCATCATGTAAATATTGATCTCTTCATCATCGATCACACGGAGGGCATCGATGAGAAACTTAGGGTTGAAACCGATCATAATGTCCTTTCCGGTTTTATGGATCATCAGTTCTGCGTTCATGGAACCGAAGCTGGAATTTAACTTTAATTCCATGGTATTATCGCCTACATTTAAGATCAGAGGCTTTTTATCATTTTCACGGATCAAAATGGTAGCACGCTCAATACAGTCTAAAAATTCTTTTTTATTGATCGTTACTTTTGTTTCATAATCGCTGGAAAGCATCTGGTTGATGCGGAAATATTCCCCTTCGATCAGTCGGGAAACAACAATGGTCTGGTCAAATTCAAATAAAATATGGTTTGCGCTGAAGTAGATCAGCACTTCTTTTTCATTGTCACCGCCTAAGATCTTGCTGATCTCACTTAATGTTTTTCCAGGAACGATCACTTTTGTATTTTCATAGTGATCTTTTAAGGTAACATTGCGGATGGAGATGCGGTGGCCGTCCAAAGATACCACTTTTAACTGGTTTTCATTGACTTCAAATAATTCACCGGCCATCATTTTATTGCTGTCGTTTGGTGAAATAGAGAAGATCGTCTGCTGGATCACTTCTTTTAAAGTGAACTGGGACAGACTGATATATTTATTTTTTTCAATATAAGGAATGTAGGAAAATTCATCTCCATCACGACCCTGGATATTGAATACAGAATTTTCGCAGCTGATGGTTGTGTTGAATTTATCGTCAGATTCAATGGTAACCACTGCATTCTGGCTGGATACACGTCTGGTAATTTCGGAAAAAAGCTTTGCATCCAGAGCAATCTTTCCGTGTTCTAAGATCTCACCATTTACAGTTGTTTCGATTCCAAGTTCCATATCATTGCCGGTCAGCTTGATCTCACCGGAAGAAGCATCAATAAGGATACATTCTAAAATTGACATGGTTGTTTTAGAGGGAACGGCCTTCATAACAATACTGATGCCGTTGACAATATCATCTTTCTGAAATCTGAGCTTCATAATTGTTGATAACTTCCTTTCTGAGTTGTTCGCATCTGGTTGCCCTCGGATAGGGTATATAAAGAATTATTTTTCGTAGAAACCGTAGTAGGGGCTGTGGGTATGTGTAAAAGTGGAAAAACCCCAGAAAAACAGTGGAAAAGCTCTGTGGAAAGCTTTGTGGAAATCATCCACATTTTTATGGAACATCCTAAAAGTTATCCACAGAGTAAAATAAAAAAATTTTTCGCAAAAAACCGGCCCCGATCTATCAACAGTTTGTCCACAGCCTTTTCACAGGTTATTGTGGATTGATCTTCTTTTTCAGGATCTCAATGGTATTTTTAAGATTTTCGTCCTTATTCATATCCGCAGCGATCTTTTCAGAACCGTGGATAATGGTAGTATGGTCACGTCCTCCTAAAATACGGCCGATGGACTGTAGAGGAGTTTCTGTCATATTGCGGCAGAGATACATAACGATCTGGCGCGGATAAACGATCTCTTTGGTACGTTTCTGGGAAGAAATATCAAGAGGCGTAATGCCAAAATGATCGGAAACGACCTGAATGATCAGGTTCGGCGTAACTTCCCGCTGGGCATTTGGGGAGATGATGTCTTTTAATGCTTCTTCTGCCAGACCTAAGGTAATATCGCATTTGTTTAAGCGGGAGAGGGCAACGATCTTTGTAAGGGCGCCTTCCAGCTCACGGATATTGGATTTGATGTTGGTTGCGATATATTTGATCACTTCATTATCAATATTGTAGCCTTCCATTTCTTCTTTTTTACGCAGGATGGCCATGCGGGTCTCATAATCCGGAGACTGGATGTCTACAGTAAGACCCCATTCAAAGCGGGAACGCAGACGTTCTTCCAGAGTTTCAATTTCTTTCGGAGGTTTATCGGAAGATATGATAATCTGCTTCTTTGATTCATATAATGTATTAAAGGTATGGAAAAATTCCTCCTGGGTACTTTCCTTTCCTATAATGAATTGGATATCATCAATAAGAAGGACGTCATTATTGCGGTATTTTTCACGGAATTCCGTGGTGGTAATGTTGTTTTTGTTACGGATCGCATCGATCAGCTCGTTGGTAAAGGTTTCAGAGCTGACATAAAGGATCTTGGCGCTTGGGTTGTTTTTTAAAATAAAATGAGCAATTGCGTGCATCAGATGGGTTTTTCCAAGACCAACGCCTCCGTAGATAAAAAGGGGATTGTAGATCTCTCCGGGAGATTCCGCAACTGCAAGGGCTGCTGCATGAGCTAAGTTGTTGTTGGAACCTACAACGAAGGTATCGAAGGTATATTTTGGGTTTAAGTTAGCACTTTGGATCACATCAGGGCTTACAACTGCTTTATTTTTCTGGATGAGGGAAGGCGCCTGCGCCTGTTTTTCTTCCTCGATCTGGTCCTTTACCTTAAAATCCACATCACAGTCCTGATCTAGGAATTCTGAAATGGTAACTTTTAATAAAAGACCGTATTTCTTTTTTACATAGGCCAAAAAGGTCTGTTCCGGAACGATGATGGTAACGGTATTTCCTTTAAAAGAATAAGGGGTCAATGGCTGAAGCCATGTCCGGTAGGAAACATCGGATACTTCATGTTCTTCTTTTAAAATCAGTAGGATTTTTTCCCAGTTTTCTTTAATTTTATCTATCATTTTCTGTCTCCTGAAACTGTAGTGCAGAATTGCCCAATCTAAGTACATTGTATACTAAAGCCGTTTTTTTTTCAATCAAAAGTGCAAAATATTGTGGATAACTTTGTTGGAAAGCTGTGGATGAAGGCAAAAATGGCAAAAAACGGGCAGGTTTTCCACAAAGAGTGGATAAGGAAAAGAGAAAGTTGTACACAATGGTAAAAACCAGGAAAAAAAGGGGATCCGGACGGAACACTGTGGATGAGAATAAGGTTTTCCAGAACTTATCCACAACTTATCAACAAATTGTGGATAATGTGAGCAGAGATATACACGGTACACACAGGGGCATCTGTCCACAATTTTTTCCCAGTTTTCCTCAAAAAATCCCTTGACTAAGGCCGATTTTTTCTATATAATCGAGAAGATGTTTAATTATACTAGTCGAAATGTGTGTTACCACATTAGCAGATAATATTTGATAGGAGGTGCCCGGAATATGAAGATGACATTTCAGCCTAAGAAAAGACAGAGAGCAAAAGTTCATGGCTTCAGAGCTAGAATGAAGACAGCTGGCGGTAGAAAAGTTATTGCTGCAAGAAGAGCAAAAGGTAGAGCTAAATTAACCGCTTAAGAACATTGAGAACAGTAAGGCCACATTTTCAGGATGTGGCCTTTTTGTTTAGCTAAATGAAAAGGAGTTTCTATTCTATATGAAACGATTTCCTTCCATTAAGAAGAACAGTGACTTTCAGAATATATACAGAAATGGAAAGTCCTACGCAAATCGTCTTCTTGTTATGTATGTAATGAGAAACGGGGAAGAATCAAACCAGCTTGGCATATCGGTCAGCAAAAAAGTAGGCAACAGTGTGGTACGCCATCATATTGCCAGACTGATGCGGGAGATATTCCGGCTGAACAATGAAAAAATTGAGACTGGGTTAAACATCATCGTTGTGGCGAGAACTGCCGCAGCAGCATCAGATTACAAACATTTGGAAGGTGCTTATATGCACCTGTGCGGACTGCATCATATTTTAAAAGAATCGAAGTGAAGTTGAAAATGAAGATCATAAAAAAGACGATGATCCTGATGATAAGAGGATACCAGAAATATCTTTCTCCTCTTAAAAGATACACTCACTGTATTTACACACCTACGTGTTCTCAATACGCCATTGAAGCACTGGAAAAGTACGGTGTGTTTAAAGGTACATGGTTGGCCTGCAAAAGGATCCTTCGTTGTCATCCCTTTGCAGAAGGCGGTTATGATCCAGTTCCGTAGAAAAAACGAGCACAGCAGGTGCTCCATAAGGAGGTAGCGTTTTGAACAGTTTAGCTGGCGCAGTTGTTTTGACGAAAACAGGCGGTATTCTGGGGCCAATCGCCGGAATCTTAGGCTGGATCATGGATCTTTTGTTCCGTTTTACCAGTACCTTCGGCATTGAGAATATCGGTCTGTGCATTATTCTGTTTACACTGGTTACAAAGCTCTTGATGATGCCGCTGACCATCAAACAGCAGAAATCATCCAAGCTGATGGCTGTTATGCAGCCTGAGATCAATGCGATCCAGAAAAAGTACAAGGGCAAAGAAAATGACCAGAAATCTGCCATGATGATGCAGGCAGAGATGAAAGCGGTTTACGAAAAGTATGGTACATCTATGACAGGCGGATGTCTGCCACTGGCTATCCAGATGCCGATCATTTTCGCTTTGTACCGTGTTATCTATAATATCCCGGCTTATGTACAGTCTGTAAGAGGATATTATGAAACCGTTATCAGTCAGCTGCCGGCTGGTTATCAGACACAGGATGTGTTTACACAGCTTGCACAGGCATGCAGAATGACTGGCGACAAATTTGATTTTACTAACGTAAATACAGTTATCGATCTATTATATAAATTCACTGCACAGCAGTGGCAGACCTTTATCGGTGCGTTCCCTGCTGCAGGTGAAGCTGCCGTAGAAGGTGGTGTGAACGCAGTACAGGCCATTGAGAAGATGCAGAACTTCTTTGGACTGAACATTGCATATACACCATGGCAGGTGATTACGAATTTCTTCAGCGGCGGTACAGGAACCATCACAATGGTGATCGCGGCTATTGCAATTCCTGTTTTAGCAGGTGCCAGCCAGTGGTACAGCACTAAACTGATGACTGCAAACCAGCCAAAGCAGGTGGAAGAAAATCCAACTTCTGATATGATGAAGTCCATGAACGTGACCATGCCGTTAATGTCTGTATTCTTCTGCTTTACCTTTGCTTCCGGTATTGGTATCTACTGGGTAGCACAGAGTGTGTTTACCGTTATCCAGCAGATGGTCATTAATTCTTACTTAAATAAAGTAGATATGGACGAGCTGGTACAGAAAAATGTAGAAAAGACTAACAAGAAGCGTGCGAAAAAAGGACTTCCGCCAACAAAGGTTGGAAACGTGGATGACATGCTGAAAAAGTATGAAGAAAAGGAATCCCGTGAAGAAAGCGCACGTATGGCTAAGATCGCAAAGAGCAAGGCCCAGGTGGAAGAGTCCAATAAGTATTATAATCAGGACGCAAAACCAGGAAGTCTGGCTTCCAAGGCCGGTATGGTAGCGAAGTATAATGAACGCCAGGAGAAGGGCAATAAAAAATAGGAGGTTTGTTTCGTATGGATATGATTACGGTTACTGCGAAAACAGTAGACGAAGCGGTTACGAAGGCGTTGATCGAGCTTGAGACTACCAGCGACAAGCTGGAGTATGAAGTGGTTGACAAAGGAAGTGCCGGATTTTTAGGAATCGGTGCAAAACCGGCGATCATACGTGCAAAAAAGAAAGAAACCGTTGCTGACAAGGCAATTGAGTTCCTGTCCCAGATTTTTGATGCCATGAACCTTGAGGTATCTATTACAGCTGCTTACAATGAAGAAGAGCAGGAGCTTTCCCTGAACTTAGAGGGAGATGACATGGGAATCCTGATCGGTAAGAGAGGACAGACCTTGGACTCCTTACAGTATCTGGTAAGCCTGATCGTAAATAAGGGAACAGAAGGCTATTTAAGAGTAAAACTGGATACGGAAAATTACCGTGAAAGAAGAAAAGAGACTCTGGAAACCCTTGCAAAGAACATTGCATACAAGGTAAAACGTACCAGACGTCCTGTATCCTTAGAGCCTATGAATCCTTATGAAAGACGGATCATCCATGCAGCAGTCCAGAATGACAAGTATGTGACCACACGCAGCGAAGGAGAGGAACCTTTCCGCCATGTAGTCATTGCTTTAAAAAAGGAAGCTGTTTCCGGTGAAAGAAAGGGAAGATATGACAGAGCCGGCAGAGGCCGTTCTTATGGTTATAAGGGAAATAACCGCAGAGGCGGTTCTTACCAGTCTGCACCAAAGGCAGAGCCTGTGACTGAAACAGTTAGTGAAAGCGCACAGGAGTAATACAAAATTAATTGAGAGATTAATGAGAAAGGCTGTTGCATAAGCGACAGCCTTTTTTGTATAATAGGGGAATGAAATGAGGGAAAATGAATGAAAACAGATACCATTGCAGCGATAGCGACGGGAATGAGCAATTCCGGTATCGGTATCGTAAGGATAAGCGGTGATGATGCCTTACAGGTAATAAGCCGCATTTACAGAAATAAAAAGGGAGAGCCAAAGAATCTGAGCCAGGTGAAGTCACATACGATCCACTACGGTTATATTTATGACGGGGAAGAACGTTTAGATGAAGTTCTGGTGATGATCATGAAAGGGCCTAACAGTTATACAGCGGAAGATACAGTGGAGATCGACTGCCACGGCGGTGTCTTTATTGTAAAGAAGATCTTAGAGACAGTGATCCGAAATGGGGCAAGGACGGCAGAGCCTGGAGAATTTACAAAACGTGCTTTCTTAAATGGACGTATTGACTTAGCCCAGGCAGAGGCAGTGGCGGACGTGATCCAGTCTACCAATGAATATGCCTTAAAGAGTTCCGTAAGCCAGCTGGCAGGCTCTGTTTCACGAAAGATACGGGAACTTCGCGAAAAAATCTTATATGAGATCGCCTTTATTGAGTCTGCTTTAGATGACCCGGAACATATTTCATTAGACGGGTATCCAGAGCGCCTTTTGGCAGCTTTGGAGCCTATGGTAAAACAGGTGGAGCGGCTTTTAGCCTCCTGTGATGACGGCCGGGTCATGTCAGAAGGCATTAAGACTGTTATCTTAGGAAAGCCAAATGCAGGAAAATCTTCCCTTATGAATGTGCTTTTAGGGGAAGAAAGAGCCATTGTCACGGAGATCGCAGGAACCACCAGAGACACCCTGGAAGAGCATATTTACCTTCAGGGCATCAGCTTAAATGTGGTGGATACAGCTGGCATCCGTGATACAGAAGATATAGTGGAAAAGATCGGTGTAGAGCGTGCCATAAAGGCGGCAGAGGATGCAGATCTGATCATCTATGTAGTGGATGGCTCCAGGGCGTTAGATGAAAATGATAAGGAGATCATGGAGTTTATCAGGGGGCGCAGAGCCATTGTCCTGTTAAATAAGACGGACCTTAAGCTGGCCGTAGATAAGGATGAGTTAGAAAATGCCTGCGGCCATGCAGTGATCCCGATTTCTGCAAAAGAGGAGCAGGGAATTGAAGCTCTGGAAGAAGAGATCAAAAGGCTGTTCTACCACGGAAAAATATCCTTTAACGAGCAGGTGTACATTACCAATGTTCGCCATAAAGAGGCACTGGAACAGACATTAGACAGCCTTAAAATGGTAAAACAGAGCGTATCAGACGGCATGCCGGAAGATTTTTACTCCATTGATCTGATGAATGCTTATGAGCAGCTTGGAAAGATATTAGGAGAAGCAGTGGAAGATGATCTGGTAAATGAGATCTTTTCCAAGTTTTGTATGGGAAAGTAGTCACGGGGAATATAGAAACAGGAAGGAATTAAGAAAATGCCATATTTGGAAGAAACATATGATATTGTGGTAGTAGGTGCCGGTCATGCCGGCTGTGAGGCAGCGCTTGCCTGCGCCAGACTGGGCCTTGAGACCATTGTATTTACAGTCAGTGTGGACAGTATTGCCCTGATGCCCTGTAATCCTAATGTAGGTGGAAGCTCCAAGGGACATCTGGTAAGAGAGCTGGATGCATTAGGCGGAGAAATGGGAAAGAACATTGATAAGACCTTTATCCAGTCTAAGATGTTAAATGAGTCAAAGGGACCGGCTGTCCACTCTTTAAGGGCCCAGGCGGATAAGCAGGAATACAGTCGTCAGATGCGAAAGACCATGGAGAATACAGAGCATCTGACCATCCGTCAGGCAGAGGTTTCTGAGCTGATAGTCGAGGACGGCCAGATTAAGGGTGTTAAGACCTTCTCAGGGGCCATATATCACGCGAAAGCAGTTGTACTGTGTACAGGAACCTATCTGCGTGCAAGATGTATCTACGGGGACGTAAGCAACCCTACGGGACCAAACGGACTGCAGGCAGCTACCCATTTGACGGACTCCCTGATCGCAAACGGAATTGAAATGTTCCGTTTTAAAACAGGAACACCGGCAAGAGCTGACAAGAGAAGCATCGACTTTTCAAAGATGGAGGAGCAGTTTGGAGATAAGAGAGTGGTTCCGTTTTCTTTCTCTACAGACCCGGAAAGCGTTCAGAAAGAGCAGGCTTCCTGCTGGCTGACTTATACCAATCAGGAGACACATAAGATCATCCGTGATAATTTAAGCCGTTCTCCTCTGTTCTCAGGAGCGATCGAGGGAACAGGACCAAGATATTGTCCGTCTATTGAGGACAAAGTGGTAAAATTCCCAGATAAAGAGCGTCATCAGGTCTTTGTGGAGCCGGAAGGACTTTATACCAATGAAATGTATTTAGGCGGAATGAGCAGTTCTCTTCCTGAGGATGTACAGTATGCAATGTACCGTACTGTACCGGGACTGGAACATGTGCGTATCGTGCGAAATGCTTATGCCATTGAGTATGACTGCATCAATTCTTTGCAGCTTAAGTCTACACTGGAGTTTAAGAAGATCCGCGGCCTGTTTGCAGGCGGTCAGTTTAACGGAAGCTCCGGTTATGAGGAAGCAGCTGTACAGGGCTTTATGGCAGGTGTAAATGCTTCTATGGAAGTCCTTGGCAGAGAGCAGGTGGTTCTGGACCGTTCCCAGGCTTATATCGGCGTTCTCATCGATGATCTGGTGACCAAAGAGAACCATGAACCATACCGTATGATGACCTCCAGAGCAGAGTACAGACTGCTTTTAAGACAGGATAATGCAGATCTGCGTCTGCGCGAGATCGGACATAATATTGGCCTTGTAAGTGATGAAGAATATGAGCATCTTCTTGAGAAGAAAGCACAGATCGATGCAGAAATCGAGCGTCTTGAAAAGGCAACTATCGGCGGTACTCCAAAGGTTCAGGAACTTCTGGCTAAGTATGAGAGTACACCTCTTAAGTCAGGAACTACCCTGGCAGAGCTGATCAAGCGTCCGGAACTGGACTATGAGAAGCTGGCAGAGGTAGATGAAAAACGTCCGGAACTTGCTTTTGATGTGCAGGAGCAGGTAAATATTGAGATCAAATACGAAGGTTATATCAAGCGCCAGATGCAGCAGGTAGCCCAGTTTAAGAAGTTAGAGGGCAGAAAGCTGCCGGAAAACTTTGATTATGCCCAGGTAAACAGCCTGCGAAAAGAGGCTGTACAGAAGTTAAATAAGATCCAGCCGTCTACCATTGGACAGGCATCCAGAATTTCCGGTGTATCACCGGCGGATATTTCTGTATTAATGGTATATCTGGAGAGAAGCAAGAGCGAAGCTTAAGGAAAAAATATGCACCCGCGAGAGTTCTCGCGGGTACATGCTGGTATGAGAGGTTAAAAATTTATGACAGAACAGTTTGTCCGGAAAATGGAAGAGGGAGTAAAACTTTTGGGCATCCAGCTAAGCGAAAAGCAGCTGGAGCAGTTTTACGATTACTTCCAATTTCTGGTAGAAAAGAATAAAGTAATGAACCTGACGGCCATTACAGAAGAAGATGCAGTAATCACAAAGCATTTTTGCGACAGTCTGTGTCTTGTAAAAGGGTTTTCTGACATTGAGAAAACGGTTTCATTGATTGATGTGGGAACAGGAGCAGGATTTCCTGGCATCCCATTAAAGATTACTTTTCCTCATTTGAAGGTCACTTTATTAGACTCTTTAAATAAGAGAGTCCGCTTTTTAGAGGAAGTCTGTGAGCGCCTTGATCTTGAAAATGTCACCTGCGTCCATGCAAGAGCAGAGGATGGAGGCAGAAATAAGGATCTCAGAGAGAAATTTGATCTGTGCGTATCCCGTGCAGTGGCTAATCTGTCCTCTTTATCAGAATATTGTATGCCATTTGTAAAGGTGGGGGGATATTTTGTTCCTTATAAATCAGGAGATATTGAAGAAGAACTGGCTCAGGCAAAGAAGGCAGTGGCAATATTAGGCGGAGAGATCGAAAATGTGACTGGATTTGAGCTTCCGGGAGGCGAAGGATCCAGAAGTCTGATCAAAATTAAGAAAATGAAACCGATTTCAGCAAAATATCCAAGAAAAGCGGGACTTCCAGGAAAAGAGCCACTGGGAACAAAATGAGCATGAAATCGGTTACATGCAGATGAAAAACACATATTTATCAGATTATTATATCAAATACGCATTAAAAATCAGACTATTTTCATTGCCATTGCGGTCAGAAACATCTGAGACAATCAAATGCAGTGATAATAAAAGCAATAATAAAATAAAACGATACATTAAGAAAAAGGCAGAATGCAAGTTATGAATATCAAAGAAATGGCAAAGCTTGCGGGAGTTTCCTGCGCTACTATATCCAGAGTTCTAAACGACTCTGGATATGTAAAGGAAGATACCCGCAAGAAAGTAATGGGGATCATTAAAGAATACAACTATACGCCAAATATGATTGCCAGGAGTCTGAGCAGTAAAGACAGTTTTACGATCGGTATGATTATCCCGGGAGTGGGAGAGAAGCAGTATGGAAAGATATTAGAAGGTGCGGCAAAAGAAACAGCAAAACATGGCTACAGTCTTGTTTTTATGGACAGCGAAAATGACCTGAAAACAGAAAAAAAGTGGCTGGAAGAAGTAAAAAATCAGCATATGAAAGGCCTTGTTTTAGTGCCTGTGCGCAGTGAAAATAAAGAGTTGAGAAGCATTTTACAGGAATTAGAAGCCAACGGAACAGCGGTTGTACTGACTGAAAAAGACGTAAAAAATGCAGGAATGGATGGCGTTTTTGCAGACGAATTCCGTGGCGCTTATGAGGGCATCTGCAGACTGATCGAAAAAGGCTGCAAAAGGATTGGGATTGCAGTAGGACAGATGGAAAATGATGCAGCTACAGAGGAGCGGTACAGAGGTTGTGTGCAGGCGTTAGAAGATAATGGAATTGCCCTGCCGGAAGAACTGATCCTGCGGGAAGTAGAAGATATAAACCGGGTATTGCAGGGAAAGAAACTTCCGGATGCTCTTTTTGCTTTAAATGAAACAGCAGTTGGACAGTGCTTTAAGGAGCTTTTTAAAGGGAAAAAACAGGGAACAGAAAAGATCCTTTTTATGGGAATGGATGCTGAAAAGACGGCAAAACTCTTAGAGGATGAAATGCTTTCCGTAGAAAGAGATGGACGGAAACAGGGAAAAGAAGCAGTAAAGCTGCTTTTAGAGGCGTTTGATACAGAAGAAAATGACCGGATCCGGGGAAAAAGAGTAATGATCCCTTATAAAGTAACAGGGGTATAACAGTCTAAAATAATTCGCCAAAGCCTGGAAAATAATTACCAGGGACTTTGGCGAAGGATATTTTTTGACTTACTAATATTTCCATGCTTCCCGCATCATATCAATTTCTTTTGCATATCCAGCCAGATCATTAGGCGTTTCCAGATAGAAGGGAAGATGAGCCAGCGCCGGGTGATTGATCAGTCTCTTTAAAGAGGTCAATCCAATATGACCTTCTCCCAGTCTGGCGTGGCGGTCTTTATGGGCTCCAAGAGGATTTAAACTGTCATTTAAGTGAATGGCTTTTAAACGATCAAGACCGATGATCCGGTCAAATTCTGAAATTACTTCATCTAAGTGATCTGCAATATCATAGCCTGCATCCCATACATGGCAGGTATCTAAACATACTCCAAGTTGGCTGTTTAACCCCACTTTATCAATAATTGCTTTTAATTCTTCAAAGGTTCTCCCTACTTCGCTGCCTTTGCCGGACATGGTTTCCAATAGGACAGTAGTAGTCTGATCGGGCTTTAAAATCTCATTTAACATATCGGCAATATAAGAAATGCCTACATCTGCGCCCTGTCTTACATGGCTTCCGGGATGAAAATTGTAAAGATTTCCAGGGGTAAATTCCAAACGTGCCAGGTCATCGGCCATCGTGCGTCTGGCAAAATCGCGGAGAGCCGGGTCTGCAGAACAGCCGTTTAATGTATAAGGGGCATGGGCTAAAAATGGATGGATATCATTTTTATCTGTTTCCACCAGAAAACGGGCAATGTCTTCCTGGTCCAGCGCCTTTGCATTACCTCCTCTGGGATTGCGGGAAAAATATTGAAAGGTGTTTGCGTGGATTTTCAGGGCATCTTTTGCCATAGCACAGTAACCTTTGGAAGATGATAAGTGACAGCCAATACGAAGCATAAGTGGTACCTCCTAAACGGGTTGATGTAGTGATCTTGTAACAGTAAAAAAGAACAGCCATAAAATGTTTCACGTGAAACATTATTATGGCTGCTGTGAAACAAACCTATGAACCTGTAATTTGAAAATTAAATAGTGGATGTTTCACGTGAAACATTTTTCAAAACAGGTGTTATTCTAAAAATGTTTCACACATTTCGTGAAACGCAGCAGGTGCTTCTAACTGAGGTAAATGTTTGGTATCCGGGATCATAATGGACTCAATCGCTGGATTGTAATTTTTATATTCTTCCAGGATTTTCTCCATTCCGGTCAGATGATCGCCGCCTAAAAGATAGATGCTGTTATCGATCTTCTTTAAAGCATTGATGATGTTGCACTTGGTGTAGTTACATTTGACACTGGCATATACAGATTTAGGAGAGTCGCCTAAATGTGCTGCTTCGTAGTAAGCGTCAATATCCCGGGCAGTGACAGAGTACGGATTAGAGAAATAGTGATTTTTAAATTCATCTGCAATATTCTGACGGCTGCTTGCAATGTGGTAGATCAGGGTGCCTACGATCGGCAGATCCAGAATGAACTTGTAAAGTTTCGCGTTCTTTCCAGGTACCATACTGCAGGAGAGCAGGGACTCCGGGTTGACCAGGATCAGACGGTCAAATAATTCCGGAGAATTTCCACATGCCATAACTGCCAGAGAAGCAGCAGCACCGGTAGCTACAATGTCTGTGCGGTGACCAATCTCTGATTTGATGAAATCGGAGAGCAGCTGCACATACAGATAGTTGGTGTAAGTGAGGTTGGGCTTTTCGAAACGTCCGAAACCTAACAGGTCAATGGTGTATACAGTATGGTTCTTTGCAAGTTCTCTGCGGACGGAATGCCATTCATAACTGCAGGATGCAGGTGAAAGGTCGTGTACAAGAAGGACAGGTTTCCCTTCGCCGATCTTTGTATAATGGATATTGCCCAGACGCCAGCGATAACAGAGAGAGACGCGGCTCTCTAAAATGTGCTTTGATACAGCAGAAAGTTTAACTGCTTTATTGATCAGCGCAGTAGTAGTAGCAGCGCCAGCAGAAAGGATAAGTAAGGTCAGTAATTTATTTCTTGTTTTCATTTAGATAATCTCTTTCTTCCTTATTATAATAGTGATGAAGTAATGTGGTATCTAAACAGTATTATAATACAATGGGTACGCTATTACAACGGACAAAAGATTTAAGAAAAGTTGATGGAAAGTTGTGAAACTATTTATATGTTTCACGTGAAACTTTTTGCTATAACTATAAAGTTGTGCTATAATCGTTTTTGACGGTCAGAAAATGAATGTTTTTCTGAGAAAGGATGTAAAAAATATGGGACGAATTATTACAATTGCCAACCAGAAAGGCGGAGTAGGAAAAACTACAACAGCAATCAATTTATCAGCTTGTCTGGCAGAGGCAGGACAGCATGTAATGCTGGTAGACTTTGACCCCCAGGGAAACGCCAGCAGCGGACTGGGAGTAGAAATAGAAGAACACGAACATACAGTATATGATCTGATGGCGGAGGAGGCCGGACTGGACGAATGTCTGGTAAAGAATGTACAGGATAATCTGGATGTACTTCCTTCTGATATGAACCTGGCAGGAGCAGAAATCGAGTTTCAGGAAATAGAAAATAAAGAAACACTTTTAAAACGTTATCTGGATCAGGTAAGAGATGATTATGATTTTATTCTGATCGATTGTCCGCCATCTTTGAATATCCTGACAATTAATGCATTGACAGCAGCAGATACGGTACTGGTACCGATCCAGTGTGAGTATTATGCTCTGGAAGGATTAAATCAGGTATTAAAGACAGTAGAACTGGTAAGAAAAAAATTAAATCCACAGCTGGAACTGGAAGGGGTTGTATTTACCATGTATGATGCCCGCACCAATTTATCTTTGCAGGTTGTGGAGAGCGTAAAGAGCAATTTAAATCAGACCATTTATAAAACTATTATTCCAAGAAATGTAAGACTTGCAGAAGCACCAAGTCACGGTAAGTCCATTAATCTTTATGACACCCGTTCAACAGGTGCGGAAAGTTATCGGATGCTGGCAGCGGAAGTGATAAGCAGAGGAGAAGAGTTATAATGGCAAAGAAGGGATTAGGAAAAGGCCTGGGGGCGATTTTCGGTGAAGATGTTGTAAAAGAGAGCAAAGAAGAGCTTGAAAAAGCAAAAGCGAAAAGGGCAGCTGCTGCAGAGGAGATCGATGAAAAAGGACGCATCCTTATGCTCAAACTGGATCTGATCCAGCCGAATAAGGAACAGCCGAGGAAAACATTTGACGAAGAACAGATCAATGAGCTGGCGGGGTCTATTAAACAGTATGGAGTTCTTCAGCCTCTTCTGGTACAGAAGTCAGGCAGCTTTTATGAGATCATTGCAGGGGAGCGCAGATGGCGCGCTGCAAAAGCAGCTGGATTAAAAGAAGTTCCTGCAGTATTAAAAGAATACAGCAGACAGGAAGCAATGGAGATCTCTCTGATCGAAAATGTACAGAGGGCAGACTTAAATCCGATCGAAGAAGCTTTGGCTTATCAGCAGCTGATCAGGGAGTTTGATCTTACACAGGAAGAGATCGCTGCCCGTGTGGCAAAGAGCCGTGTTGCTATTACCAATACCATGCGCCTTTTAAAACTGGATGAGCAGATCCAGAATATGCTGATCCAGGGTGTGATCACCAGTGGACATGCAAGGGCTTTCCTTTCACTGGAGGACAAGGGACTGCAGTTAAAAGCAGCAAAAGAAGTTCTGGACAAAAAGTTAAGTGTCCGTGAAACAGAAAAACTGGTAAAGCGGATGCAGCGGGAAGCAGCGGGAGAGAAGAAAGAAGAAAAGAAACCGGATGAAGCTCTCACACTGATCTACCAAAATCTGGAAGACAGAATGAAATCTGTTATGGGAACCAAGGTAAGTATACATAATAAAGACAAAAATAAAGGCCGAATTGAAATCGAATATTATTCTGAAGCGGAACTGGAAAGAATCGTGGAAATGATAGAATCCATCGGCTGATCGACAGAAGGAGAATGATGCATTCATGATGGAAACCAGTATTTTAAATCAGCTTCCGTTTGATCCGGGATTTCTTATTTTGGGATTGATCGGTTTAGTGTTAATATTACTGATCTTTTTGATCTCCACTATGGTACAGTTAAAAAGTCTGACCCGCAAGTATGATTATTTTATGCGGGGAAAAGATGCAGAAACATTGGAAGATGTGATCATGGATCAGATTGAAGAGATCCGAAACCTGAAAGCAGAAGACCGGGCGGCAAAGGATTCCATCCGTACCTTAAACCGTAATTTTCGCGCATCCTTTCAGAAATTTGGAATGGTGAAGTACAATGCATTTCAGGGAATGGGTGGTAATTTAAGCTTTGTATTTGCAATGCTGGATTATACTAATACAGGTTTTGTACTGAACTGTATCCACAGCAGGGAAGGCTGCTATATATATATGAAGGAAGTGGATCGGGGACAGACAGATGTAGTCCTTGGAAATGAAGAACAGGAAGCTTTGGAACAGGCTTTGGGATATGTAGAGAAAAAGCCTGAATAATGAATTTTTATAGATACTCTGCAACATGTGTTTGTTTCACGTGGAACAGAGTATCTTTTTTTGTTTTATAATACTTAGATTTATAATACTTAAAAAAAGATTAAGTTGTAGTTTCACAGGTTATTATATAAAATGAAAGGGACCGTCAAAACAGGCGGCTGTATAAATGGGCTGAGTTTAAAGGACTGAATGATATGAAAAAAATAATACGGACAGCAGGGATACTTACAATGGTATTTGCCGCATCGGTGGCTGTGTATTTCTTTGCTGCAAGAAAAAATATGCAAAAGGAAGAGGCTGTTTATTCTTCAATGGATGCGCCTGAATTTCCTGTGGTGTATACAGAGTTTGATGGAAAAGAGATCAATGCTCTTCATGGATACATTCAGGATATGGGAAACCAGGTGGCAGGAGAGAGTATTTCCGTACTTCCTGAGGACAGAAAGCTGACATTGCATATTGATGAATATGATAATGGAATCACAGGGATCCGCTACGAAGTGCGCAATCTGGGAATGGACCGTTTGATCGAACGGACAGAGATTGATAACTGGCAGGAAGAAAATGGAAGTTTGCAGGTAGTGCTTCCTATTCAAAATCTGCTGACACAAAATGAAACTTATTTGCTGGATCTTACAGTAAGTACAGCAGAAAAAGAGATCCATTATTATACCCGCATTATGTGGGCTGATACCAACCATGCAGGAGATATGTTGGATCTGGCAGAAAATTTCACCAGAAAAAGTCTGAATTACGATGAGGCGAAAGAACTGGTGTCTTATCTGGAAACCAATCCGGGAGAGGATAACAGCTCTTTAGGCAATGTAAGTATCAAGGCAAGTTTTGATCATCTTACCTGGGACGGATTGGAAACAGAACTGGAGGGAGAACCGCAGATCACATTGCAGCTGTACGATGGGATCATGGGGCAGGTCCAGGTAGAATATAATGTGTGGGTCACAGACAGCACAGGTAATCGTTCCCTGGTGCGGACAGAAGATAATTTCACTATGAAGTGGAATGATAAGAGAATTTACCTGATGAATTATAACCGTTATGCCAATGAAATGTTTAACGGGGAACAGAAGAATTTTGCGGGAAAAAGGATCCTGCTGGGGATTTCGGATGCAAAGCAGATCAAGGCGCAGAAAAGCGAAAATTCCCGGTATATCCTGTTTCGTGTAAATGGAAATCTGTGGCGCTATGATCAGCATGATAAAAAAGCCCTTTGCATGTTTACTTTCGCAGATGGCTCCAATGATGATGTGAGAGCGGATTATGGGAAACATAATGTGAAAGTTTTGGCAGCTTCAGATGAAGGAGATGTTGATTTTCTTGTATATGGCTATATGAACCGGGGAACCTATGAAGGGCAGATGGGAGTGGTATTTTACCATTATGATGAAGACAGTCGTACAGTACAGGAAAAATTCTTTGTGCCTGTTTCAGAAGGATATGACCAGTTAGAGTCTGATATTACCACACTGGCATATCTGGGAGAAGATGGTATGACCTACCTGCTGCTTAACGGAAAGGTTACAGGAATTGACCTGAACAGCAATGAGTCGGTTACTGTAGCGTATGGCCTGAGCCAGGGAAGTTTTGCAGTCAGTGCAGATGGAAGCCGTATGGCATGGCAGGAAGGAAATAATGCATATCAGTCGGAAATGCTTCATGTTATGGATTTTAATACAGCACAGAAACAGGATATTACAGCTCCATCAGGAGATTATGTAAGGGCTCTTGGTTTTGTAGGAAGTGATCTGATCTATGGTTTCGGACATGAAAGTGATCTGTGGTCAGTAAATGGAATTGTAAAAGAACTTCCTATGTACGCCTTGTATATTGCTGATAATGAGATGAACATTCAGAGCGAATATAAAAAGCCGGGTATCTATATATCAGATGTAACGGCAGAAGATGGAAGAATCCATTTAAAACGACTGGTGAAAATAGGAGATGGGCAGTATGCTTACCAGGATGAGGACACCATTGTTTGTAATGAAAAAGTAGATAAGGATCCTTTTGAAGGACTTGGATGGTATGCGTCCCAGGACAAAGGCAGGGTCTATTTTGTACAGACAGATGGAGAAATAAAGGCTTCTTCTGTGAAAACAGAGGTACCAAAGGCATTTTCTTATGAAAATACAAGTACGTTGGAGTTGTCTGGCAGACAGAATAATCTTGAGGATACGGATCTTATTTTCTATGCTTATGGCGGTGGAAGATACCTGGGAGCCTTTAAAAATTTCAGTGAAGCAGTGAATACAGCCTATGAAAAAATGGGCTATGTAACAGATCAAAATCAGCATCTGATCTGGGATCGTATTAATAAGAAGCCGATCCGCAGCCTGAAAGATCCGGCCGGACAGGCAAGAGAGTTATTATCTTATATGGACAGCTTAGGTGAAAATAAGCTGAGAGATGGCGGACTTATGACATTAGATGGGTCCGGCTGTAATGTAAATCAGGTGTTGTATTTTATTGATAAGGGAATACCGGTGGTGGCATGCAGACCAGATGGTTCCTATCTGCTTTTATATGGATACGACCAGTACAATGTAAATATTTATGATCCGGCAACACAGGAGATCTCCAAGATGGGACTGGGAGATGGGGCCGTCTATTTTTCAGGAGCAAATAACAGCTTTTTGTGCGGTCTGAAAGTGGAATAAAAAAGCACACACTTTACAAATTCCATTCTTATGGTATAATCTAATGGATGTAAATAAATTGTGAACGAAGTTTTAGGGAATTCTTAAGTCCCATTAGAAGAATTTGCTGTAAGGATTGAATAAGCAACAGAGGTGTGTAATGGAACAATATATTATAAAAGGCGGTAATCCGTTAGTGGGTGATGTAACCATCAGCGGTGCCAAGAATGCTGCGTTAGGTATTCTTGCCGCCTCGATCATGACGGATGATGATGTACTGATCGATAACCTTCCAGATGTAAGAGATATCAATGTAATGCTGGAAGCTATCCAGGAGATCGGTGCAAGAGTAGATCGTATTGACCGTCATACAGTAAAAATCAACGGCAGCGGTATTAAAGAAGTGTCCGTTGATGATGAATATATCCGCCGTATCCGCGCATCTTATTATTTTATCGGCGCCTTGCTGGGAAAATATAAGAGCGCTCAGGTACCGCTTCCAGGCGGATGCAACATTGGAAGCCGTCCCATCGACCAGCATATTAAAGGTTTCCGCGCGCTGGGAGCGGATGTACAGATTGAATGCGGCGCAGTGATCGCCCATGCCATTGATCTGGTAGCAAGCCATATCTATCTGGATGTGGTTTCTGTAGGTGCGACTATCAACATTATGATGGCAGCAGCTATGGCAGAAGGCCAGACTATTCTGGAGAATGCGGCAAAAGAGCCTCATATCGTAGACGTAGCCAACTTCTTAAACAGTATGGGAGCCAATATTAAAGGTGCTGGTACAGATACTATCCGTATCCGTGGCGTAGGCAAGCTTCATGGAACCGAGTATTCTATTATCCCGGATCAGATCGAAGCAGGTACTTTTATGTGTGCTGCAGCAGCAACCAGAGGGGATATCATGGTGAAAAATGTGATCCCGAAGCATCTGGAAGCTATTTCTGCCAAGCTCATTGAGATCGGCTGTGAAGTGATTGAATTTGATGATGCAGTCCGTGTGGTAGGAAAACCGGTACAGAGACATACAGACATCAAGACTCTGCCTTATCCTGGATTTCCGACGGATATGCAGCCTCAGATGGCTGTTACACTTGCGCTTGCAAATGGAACCAGTATGGTAACGGAGAGTATTTTTGAGAACCGTTTCAAATACGTGGACGAGCTGGCACGTATGGGAAGCCATATTAAGGTAGAAGGCAATGTAGCTGTCATTGATGGCGTTGCAGGCTTTACAGGTGCTCAGGTAAATGCTCCAGACCTTCGTGCAGGTGCTGCCTTAGTGATCGCAGGACTGGCTGCTGAAGGCTATACCACAGTAGATGAGATTGGCTATATCCAGAGAGGTTATGAGTGCTTTGAAGAAAAGCTTCAGGCTCTTGGAGCTGTGATCGAAAAGGTGGATTCTGAGCGCGAAGTGCAGAAATTTAAGTTGCGTGTAGGCTGATTGAGAAAAATAGATATTGACATACCTGCGCAAATCCATTAAGATATGTGAGGTAATCCGTTTAGATTTACAATTAAAAAGTTCGTATATATCCCTTATTCAGAGTGATGGAGGTACAAAGGACCTGCGAAGTCACGGCAACCCCGGTTGAGTATGTGAAAGCAAGATGCACATGCGAAAGGGCCGGAAGGTGCCAGCCTGAGCGAGGAGCAGACGAGTACGGAAATTCCGGAAAACTGCTTGATCGAGCAATAAGAGGATTTGAAGATCTGCTATTTTCAAGTCCGCAATTGCTGCGGACTTTTTTCTTGCCATTGCATATGGGAGCGCGCCAGAGGTCGTTCGCTGTTCACGAAATGCAGTGCCCGCTTTAGCGGGTAACGGGTCAACAAAGCAAACTAAGATAACAATATAACAAAAACGAAAAAGGAGAACAAATGGAAAGAAGATTATTTACTTCCGAATCTGTAACTGAAGGCCATCCAGACAAAATGTGCGATGCCATTTCCGATGCCATTCTTGATGCATTAATGGAACAGGATCCAATGAGCCGTGTTGCATGTGAAACAGCTACCACTACAGGACTTGTAATGGTAATGGGTGAGATCACTACCAAGGCTTATGTAGATATCCAGAAGATCGTTCGTGAGACTATCCGTGAGATCGGATATGACCGTGCAAAATATGGTTTTGACTGCGATACCTGCGGTGTTTTAACTGCAATTGATGAGCAGTCTGCTGATATTGCTCTTGGCGTTGACAAGGCATTAGAGGCAAAGCAGGCTGGTGAAAAGCACATGACTGAGGAAGAGTTAGACGCGATCGGTGCTGGTGACCAGGGTATGATGTTCGGTTTTGCAAGCAATGAGACAGAAGAATATATGCCTTATCCTATTTCTATGGCTCACAAGCTGGCAAGACGCCTTACAGAAGTAAGAAAGAACGGTACCTTAAAGTACCTTCGTCCAGATGGAAAGACCCAGGTTACTGTAGAATATGATGAGAATGACAAGCCAGTACGTCTGGATGCAGTTGTTCTTTCTACCCAGCATGATGAGAATGTATCCCAGGAGCAGATCCATGAGGATATTAAGAAGTATGTATTTGACGAGATCATCCCGGCTGATATGGTAGACGAGAATACCAAGTTCTTTATCAACCCAACCGGCCGTTTCGTTATTGGCGGACCTCACGGAGACAGTGGTCTGACCGGCCGTAAGATCATCGTAGACACCTACGGCGGTTACGCTCGTCACGGCGGCGGCGCATTCTCCGGAAAGGACTGCACCAAGGTAGACCGTTCCGCAGCATACGCAGCACGTTACGTTGCAAAGAATATCGTAGCAGCAGGACTTGCTGACAAGTGCGAGATCCAGCTGTCTTATGCCATCGGTGTTGCTCATCCAACTTCCATCATGGTAGATACCTTCGGAACGGGAAAGGTAAGCAACGAGAAGTTAGTTGAGATCATCCGTGAAAACTTCGACCTGCGTCCAGCTGGCATCATCAAGATGCTTGATCTGCGCCGCCCGATCTACAAGCAGACCGCTGCTTATGGTCACTTTGGCCGTCATGATGTAGATCTTCCGTGGGAGAAGTTAGACAGAGTAGAAGATCTGAAGAAATATCTGTAGGAAAATGTTCTGTTATTTGTGATAAAACAGGACAGAAATGCAGATTGTGTTAAAATAAAAACAATAAATAACCGGATAAAAGAAGGTTAAAACAGAGAAACGTCTGGACAAAAACAGGAAATGCATTATGCAATCCCTTGTTCCAGGCGTTTTTTTGTTGCCATGCATCTGGAAGAAGCTGCCAGTGGCAGGTTCTGTAAGTATTGTATCAAAGGATATTCGCAATCCGCTTTCGCTACCTGCTCATAATAAAAAAGCTGCTCTGCAGCTTATCAGGCGGGTTTTCACCCACCTGATACAAGCAAGTTCCTATTCATTTATTGATGATCTCGTAAAAATGAGGAAGGAACTTCCTTGTTTTTATTAAAAAACATAGTTGACATTTTTTTAACAATACGATATAATGCCTAATGTGAGATTGATAATTAATTAACGAAAGAAATAAAGCAATCGACACAACATAACATGAAAACAAACACATTAAAACGATAACAAACACAAGGCATTACAAAGTAACACAAACACAAAGGGAATTATGGAGGAAATGGAAATGGCAAAGAAAGCAGAACAGGTTGTTCCGGAGATCATTGACAGCGTAGAAGGCTTAAATGCAAAAATGGCAGCAATGCGTGAAGCTCAGAAAGTATTTGCAACCTACACACAGGAGCAGGTTGATAAGATCTTCTTCGCAGCAGCAAGCGCAGCAAACAAGATGCGTATCCCGCTGGCAAAAATGGCAGTAGAAGAGACCGGAATGGGTATCGTAGAAGATAAGGTCATCAAAAACAACTACGCAGCAGAGTACATTTACAATGCATACAAGAACACTAAAACAGTTGGTGTGATCGAAGAAGATAAGGAATATGGAATTAAGAAGATCGCAGAGCCGATCGGTCTGGTTGCAGCAGTTATCCCAACTACCAATCCAACATCAACTGCGATTTTTAAGACATTGATCTCCTTAAAGACCAGAAATGCGATCATCATTTCCCCACATCCAAGAGCTAAAAAGAGCACCATTGCAGCAGCAAAGGTAGTTCTGGATGCAGCAGTTGCAGCTGGAGCACCAGAAGGCATCATCGGCTGGATCGATGTTCCATCTCTTGACTTAACAAACGAAGTTATGAGAGATGCAGACATTATCCTGGCAACCGGTGGTCCTGGAATGGTTAAAGCAGCTTATTCTTCCGGAAAACCTGCACTTGGCGTAGGTGCCGGAAATACACCGGTTATCATTGATGACACTGCAGATGTACGTATGGCAGTTAACTCCATTATCCATTCTAAGACCTTTGATAATGGTATGATCTGTGCTTCTGAACAGTCTGTAACCATTCTGGAGCCTGTATATGAAGCTGCCAAGAAAGAATTTGAATACAGAGGTTGCTATTTCTTAAAACCAGGTGAGATCGAAAAGGTAAGAAAGACCATCCTGATCAACGGTGCCTTAAATGCAAAGATCGTTGGACAGTCTGCATACACCATTGCAAAGCTGGCTGGTGTAGAAGTTCCTGTAGATACCAAGATCCTTATCGGCGAAGTTGAGTCCGTAGATATCAGCGAAGAGTTCGCACATGAGAAACTGTCCCCAGTACTTGCAATGTACAAGGCAAAGACCTTTGACGAGGCACTGGATAAGGCAGAGCGTCTGGTAGCTGACGGCGGTTACGGCCATACTTCTTCTCTGTACATCAATGTAAATGAAACTGAGAAGATCATGAAGCATGCAGAGCGCATGAAGACCTGCCGTATCCTGATCAATACACCTTCTTCCCACGGCGGTATCGGTGACTTATACAACTTCAAGCTGACACCATCCCTGACATTAGGCTGCGGTTCCTGGGGCGGAAACTCCGTATCTGAGAACGTTGGTGTAAAGCACCTGTTAAATATCAAGACTGTTGCTGAGAGGAGAGAGAACATGCTGTGGTTCAGAGCACCTGAGAAGGTTTACTTTAAGAAGGGCTGTCTGCCTGTAGCACTGAAGGAATTAAAGGACGTTATGGGCAAGAAGAGAGCCTTCATCGTAACAGACTCTTTCCTGTACAAGAATGGATATACACATGTTATCACTGACCGTTTAAATGAAATGGGAATTACTTACACTGTATTCTCTGATGTACAGCCAGACCCAACCCTGGCAAATGCACAGGCTGGCGCAAAGCTGATGAGAGAATTTGAGCCGGATGTGATCATCGCAATGGGCGGCGGTTCCGCAATGGATGCCGGCAAGATCATGTGGGTTCTCTATGAGCATCCAGAAGCAGACTTCATGGATATGGCAATGCGTTTCATTGATATCCGTAAGCGTGTATATACCTTCCCAACCATGGGCGAGAAGGCATACTTTGTAGCAGTTCCTACCTCTTCCGGTACTGGTTCTGAGGTTACACCATTCGCAGTTATCACTGATCAGAACACCGGTGTTAAGTATCCGTTAGCTGACTACCAGCTGCTGCCTAAGATGGCAATTGTAGATACTGACAATATGATGAGCCAGCCTAAGGGACTGACCAGCGCATCCGGTCTGGACGTTCTGGTACACGCTCTGGAAGCATATGCTTCTGTTATGGCTACAGACTATACAGACGGTCTTGCATTAAAGGCTATGAAGAATGTATTTGAATATCTTCCAACTGCTTACAATGAGCCTGGAAATGTAGAAGCACGTCAGAAGATGGCAGACGCTTCCTGCATGGCTGGTATGGCATTTGCAAATGCATTCTTAGGTGTTTGCCACTCTATGGCACATAAATTAGGTGCATTCCATCACCTGCCACATGGACTTGCAAATGCACTGTTATTAAACCTGGTAATTGAGTTTAACGCTGCTGAGAACCCACGCAAGATGGGAACCTTCTCCCAGTATCAGTATCCACATACCCAGGCAAGATACGCAGAGTGCGCTCGTTTCGTAGGCATCCAGGCGAAGGATGATGCTGAGGCAGTTAAGAAGCTGATGGAGAAGATCGAAGATCTGAAGAAGCAGGTTGGTGTTAAGTCCTCTATCCAGGCATACGGAATTGATGAGAAAGATTTCTTAGACAGACTGGATGACATGGTAGAGCAGGCATTCGATGACCAGTGCACCGGTGCTAACCCAAGATATCCTCTGATGAGCGAGATCAAGGAAATGTACTTAAGAGCTTACTACGGAAAATAATCATTAAATATAAATCGAACCCATTGTGGGTAAAACCTTTATCCTTTGTGTTTGGAGCAGACCGTCGGCCTTTTTGGCAGGCGGTCTGTTCGTATTTATGGGGTCAGGTACAGAAAAATCCTGAGAGAACATCATGGTGTTTTTAAGAAAAATCCGTTATACTATAGAATATAAAAAATGTTTCACGTGAAACAATAAAATGATGTTGGGGTCAAAAAGTATTCTAAAAACATTCGTAATCTGCTCATTTTTCTTCCTCAAATGGCTTCTTACTCATGTTTTTGGCGGATTCCAAGTTCAAAAATCTTCCTGAAAGCAAGCCCTCGTCGGATTTTTGACCTTTTGACCCTGGTATCAATAAAATTAAATACAAAAAGATTCCGGGAGTGTATAGCAGGAGAAAGGGGATTACAGATGGGAACAGATTTAAAGGAAGCAACAGAACGAAAATCAGGCTATGGGGAACTGCATCTTCATTTAGACGGTGCCATTACACCCCGGATCGCCAAAAAGCTGGCGGCACTTCAGGGGATAGAACTGCCATATGAGGGAGAGCAGTTAAACAATGCATTGTCTGTAGGGGAAGACTGCCAGAGCTTAAATGAATTTTTGCAGTGTTTTGATCTGCCGTTGAAACTTTTGCAGACAAAGGAAGGTATTAGTGAGGCGATATATCTGGTACAGGAAGAGTTAAAGGCAGAAGGCCTTTCCTACGCAGAACTGCGTTTTGCACCTCAGCTGCACTGTCAGGGTGGATTATCTCAGGCACAGGTCATAGAAGCGGCTCTGGACGGTCTTAAACGCTCCACACTGCCATGTAATCTGATCCTTTGCTGTATGCGTGGCAATGGAAATGAAAGGGCAAACGAAGAAACCATGGAGCTGACCGGGGAGTATGTAAAGAAGCGTATTCTGGCAGACGGAAGGAAAGGTTATGGTGTGGCAGCCATGGACTTAGCGGGAGCAGAGGCTCTTTATCCTACTTATAAATATAAAGAGCTGTTTAAGAAGGCTGCTGACAGGAACATTCCATTTACCATCCATGCAGGTGAGGCCGGCGGAGCAGCAGAGGTAGCCTGTGCCATTGAAATGGGTGCAGCAAGGATCGGACATGGAGTGAGAAGCTATGAGGATCCGGCTGTTGTGCGCATGATCCGTGAAAAGGGCATTTTCTTGGAAATGTGTCCAACCAGCAACCGGATTACCAAGGCGATCCCGGATATGAAAGTTTATCCTTTAAGAGAATATTTAAGCCAGGGGATCAGGGTAGCTGTGTGCACCGATGATATGGCCATTTGCCGTACAGAGCTTAAGAAGGAGTTTGAATATCTTAAGAAACTGGTTGGGCTGACAGAAGAAGAAAAAGTGCAGATTCTTAAGAATACAAAGGAGGGTGCTTTTTTATAACTTGGAGTTATATATTTAATAAGCATTTTCGTATAGGTTTAATATGTAATTGTTTCTTGACTTTAGCAAATTAACTTGCTATACTTTTCCTAAAGTGCCTGCTTAATAAAGCAAGTATCCCCTGGGAAGCCGGTCCCCCCATAGAGCCGATATTCCAAAAAAATTTAATAAAAACCAAGGAGGGTATTCAAATGTCTTACGTTGATGAAATTTACGAGAGAGTAGTTGCACAGAATCCAGGTGAACCTGAATTCCACCAGGCCGTAAAAGAGGTTCTGGATTCTTTAAGACTGGTTATTGATGCAAATGAGGAGAAGTACCGCAAAGCTGGTATCCTGGAGCGTTTCACTGAGCCAGAACGTATTGTTTCTTTCCGCGTACCGTGGGTAGATGACAATGGAAAGGTTCAGGTAAACAAGGGTTACCGTGTACAGTTCAACAGTGCAATCGGACCGTACAAGGGCGGACTTCGTTTCCATCCATCTGTAAACCAGGGCATCTTAAAGTTCTTAGGTTTCGAGCAGACTTTGAAGAACTCTCTGACTGGTCTTCCTATGGGCGGTGGCAAAGGCGGTTCCAACTTTGATCCTAAGGGCAAATCTGACCGCGAAGTTATGGCATTCTGCCAGAGCTTTATGACAGAGCTGTACCGTCACATTGGAAAGGATACAGACGTTCCAGCAGGTGATATTGGTGTAGGCGGCAGAGAGATCGGCTACCTGTTTGGCCAGTACAAGAGAATGACTGGTTTATATGAAGGCGTTTTAACTGGTAAGGGCTTAACCTTCGGTGGTTCTTTAGCAAGAACCCAGGCAACAGGATATGGCCTTGTATACATGTTAGACGAGATGTTAAAGCACAACGGCAAGGAGATCGCAGGAAAGACTGTTCTGGTTTCCGGTTCCGGTAATGTTGCTATCTACGCAGTTGAGAAGGCTCAGCAGTATGGCGCAAAGGTTGTAGCAATGAGCGATTCCAACGGCTATATCTACGATGCAGACGGCATCAAGTTAGATATTGTTAAGGAGATCAAGGAAGTACGCAGAGGACGTATCAAAGAGTACGCAGATGCTGTTCCTACCGCTGTTTATACAGAAGGCAAGGGCATCTGGACCATTCCTTGCGATATCGCACTTCCATGCGCAACCCAGAACGAGCTGAACTTAGATGATGCTAAGGCTCTTTTAGCAAATGGCTGCTTCGCAGTTGCTGAAGGTGCTAACATGCCTTCCACAAGAGAAGCTACTGACCTGTTCGTTGAGAAGAAGATCCTGTTCATGCCTGGTAAGGCAGCTAACGCTGGTGGCGTTGCTACTTCCGGTCTGGAGCAGAGCCAGAACTCCTTAAGACTGTCCTGGACCTTTGAAGAAGTTGATGAGAGACTGCACAAGATCATGATCGACATCTTCGCAAAGGCAGCAGATGCAGCTGAAAGATACGGAGTACCTGGAAACTATGTAGCAGGTGCAAATATTGCCGGATTTGAGAAGGTAGTAGAAGCTATGTTAGCACAGGGTGTGTGCTAATCAATAAAAACGAACCCCGGAAATTCAATGTTTCCGGGGTTTTATTGTGCGTATTTTTACAGTGAGTGTTCGTAAGTTTGAGTAAAAATTTGATAGTAATATACTGGCAATATACTTATAATATACACGCAAGATACAAACGATTTTGCATAATATACGCATAATATACTTGGTTTTTGGCACTGTTTTAGAATATTTATACAGTAAAAGGGAGGCATGACCTCCCTTAAATTTTGTTGACTTCATCAATAAGCTGTTGTGTGGTTTTATGTGTGTACACTCCCTTTGTGACATTGTTTTTCATGCTGTGACCCATTATGAGTTTGATGCAAACCTCATTCGCTCCGGCATCATCCATGAGAGATGCGAACGTGTGCCTGCCATCATGGGGAAGATGTTTCATGTTGAGCTTATTCATAACTGTATTGAAATTCGCACTAACATAGGAACCGTATGTGTAGTGATTGCCATATTTGTTGTTTACCAGAAATCTACGGTTGGCATCGTACCGGTTCTTTACGAGAGGCAGGATTTTGTCTGCAATAGGAATAACTCTGTCTGTTCCGGCTTCTGTTTTCATTCCTCCAATCATATATTGTTCGTCCAGATGCACATTATCCGTGGTTATCTCTAACAGTTCGGTAGGACGCAGACCTGTATAGATTGTAATGAGGATGAGGTCAACATTGTTTACCACATACAGTTTGCTCCACAAGGTTGCAATCTCCTCATTCGTGTATCTGCTATGAATCTGTTCTTCCGGGTTTACCCATGAGTAAACAAAAAACTGTGACAGATCTTTTTCTATATAGTTGTTCATCAGGGCGTACTTGTACAGATTATTGAGAACGGTTCGGATATTAGAAACGGTGGAATTTGATTTACAGGTCCATTTGTTGATACATTCCTGGACTTCATCAGTCCGCAGAGCATTAAATTTCTTGTGGTGCAGATCGGACAGATGATTAAAGGCAATTTCGTAGTTTCTCCATGTGTTTGAAGATATTTTGTCCGGCAGAGCTTTCCTATAATTTTTCCACTTCCCGTACATCTCTGCAAATGTGGGAGTCTCGGCATATCTGATGTGCTCCGCAACGACATCCGCATTATTCAATTCAGATAAGTAAGAGTAGGCGTGCTCCTGTTTGGCAAAATATTCAAGGTACTTAAATGTCTGACGGTAGGAGATGGAATACTCATATCCCTCTTCCTGCATAAGATCCTCAGCGAATGACAACACTGGTTCCGATGAGATGGCAGACCAAACCTGTTTTCTCCATTGCCATTTGAAATTGTATCGGACAAAATCTCTCAGAATGTTTGACGGCGGTTCTTTCGGAGCATCAATTTCTACAAATTCAGAAATTTCAGAAGTTCGGACGGCATAAGGCTTACGCCTCTTGCCTTTTAGTTTGATTACACTACCGTAACCGTTTGGCAGACGCATAATATCATCCTCCTTTTTCCTAAAAATGGGCGTAAAAATGCCCGGTATATTGTTTTTCTACCGGGAAGATGATATAATGCAAGGTGTTCAGACGAGCATACATCGGCTTTCCGGTGTGTGTTTATAGATACCGTCTCTGTTGGTAGCAGAGGCGGTTTTCTATTTTAGTATTTCTGTCGATTTTCAACGACTTTACCAATGATTCTCACTGGTTTGTTTTCGATTTCTTCATTTGAGTAGAAGAGTGGTTCGTATGCCTGATTGAAAGGGATTAGCCTGATACCACTAGGATATTTTGCCAATTTCTTGCAGGTAGCACTGTCTCCATTTACCAATACAATGACGAGATCTCCACTTTCTGCATAATTCTGTTTACGGACGATTACTACATCCCCATTACATATGCGTGGTTCCATAGAATCTCCTTTGATTTTCAATGCAAAAAAATCTCCCGTATGAGCCAATTCCTCAGAAATTTCTTCATAGTCTATAATATCCTCAATAGCTTCAATAGGTATTCCGGCAGCCACATTACCGAGAACCGGTATACGGATTGCTTTCTTAGCCATCTTTACTTTCTCAGGAGAAACCGATACTTTCATATTATCGTTTAACTGAGAAAACAACTCATCAAAACTCATAAACATTCCGTTCGCCGCTTTCTTTATAGAATTAACAGACGGTACAGGCGGTTCTCCTGTTTTCGGATTGAGATTATTTTCAAGCTGAGATATGTAACCTTTACTCAAACCACTAGCTTTCGCAAAACTATCCATGCTCATGCTATTTTCTTCTCTATATGCCCTTATTATCTGCCCTAATGTCATACGAAAACCTCCTTTCAATGTTTAGTCCATTATACAATGCACTGAACAAAAAGTCAATTTTTTTGTAAAATATGCTTGACAATAAATGTTTAGTCGGCTATACTCAAATTGTTCAGTCGAGCAAACATCGGAAGAAGAAAGGAGGCGCAGTAATGGCGTATCGAATCAGAGAACTTAGAGAAAAGAAGAAACTTACCCAGGAACAGTTAGCTCAAATGTCTGGCGTAAGCAGAACAACCATAGTTCTGCTTGAAAACAACGAAGAGCATGAGGCTATGGTCGGTACTCTGAAATCGTTGGCGGCGGCTTTGAATGTCCCTGTCAGCAAACTTTTTACTCAAAAAGTTTAGTCAAGCAAACACGAAAAGGATAATCCACAACGAACTAAGGCACAGCAAAACGAACAGATTGAGGTAAGAAGCAATGAACAATGAGAGAGTGACACCAAAAAATGCAGCGAAAGAGTTGCAAATGGATGTGATTACGCTCCGTGAACTTATGAAAAGGGAGAAATTGCCTATTGGATATGCCATAAAGCGAGAGGGTAAATCCAAGTGGGGATTTTACATATATCGCCACCTTTTGGATCAGGAGAAAGAACGACTTGGTATAGGTTAAGCATCCGCAAGGATTGTTTAATAGATATTTTTTGAGGAAAGGAGACGCACCATGAGAAAAGGTACAGTTAAATGGTTCAACGCCGCAAAGGGCTATGGTTTCATTACAGGCGAAGATGGAGTTGACGTGTTCTGCCATTTCAGCGCATTGCAGATGGACGGTTACAAGACTCTCGTAGAGGGACAGCCCGTAGAATTTGATGTTGTTGATGGAACCAAGGGACCGCAGGCATCCAACGTAACAGTAATTCAGTAGCGGTTTAGGGGGTAAGGCATTGCCGAACCCCATAAACAGAGAAAGGAAAATCCACCATGAAGATTTCAAAAATCACGATTAAGAGTCTTTTCGGAATCAAGGAATGGAGCGGAGACGGTAAGAATATTGAACTTGTCGGAGATAACGGAACCGGTAAAACATCCGTTATTGATGCAATCAGATATGCCCTTACCAACGCATCAGACCGTGAGTACATTATCAAAAACGGAGAGACAGAGGGAGAGATTTTCATTGAGACAGATAGTGGTCTCTCCATAGACAGAAAACCGAGACAGGGAATGACGGATTATAAATCTGTAAAGCAGAACGGCAATGTTGTCCCCAGCCCTGAAACATTTCTGAAAACCATATTCACTCCGTTGCAGCTTTCTCCTATGGAGTTCATCTCTATGGATAAGAAAACCCAAAATGCAACGATTCTGGATATGATTCAGTACGATTGGAACCTTGACACAATCAAAGAATGGTTCGGAGAGCTGCCGCCGGATGTGAATTACGAACAGAACATTTTAGCAGTTCTGAATGACATTCAGGCAGAAAACGGTTACTACTTCATGCACAGACAGGATGTAAACCGGGACATTCGTGCCAAGAAAGCTGTTATTGCCGATATTGGAAGTTCTCTTCCTATCGACTATGACGGAGAGAGATGGGAGAAAGAAAACCTCTCAGAACTCTATACGGAGATTGAGAAAATCCGTAAAAACAATGAAACCATTGAAAAGGCAAAACGTCTCAGAGACAGCCACGATGGAAAAATCAGAGGTTTTCAGGCAGACAAGGAAGTGAAACTGGCTGCACTCGACAGAGAGATGGCTTCACAGGAGAAGAACATTGAGAGTGAACTGGCAAAACTGAAAGAACAGATTAAAAATCTGGAAGAAAAGAAAGCCGGTCTCTCAGGGGCAAAGGAAGATAAGGCAAAAGTTATCAGTGCTGAGTATGAGGCTGCTGTTTCCAAGTATGAGGCTGAGGAACAGTCCTACGCAGAATACGCAGATATGGAAATCACACCTATTGACGATCTCATGGCAAAGGCCAATGAGACGGAGAAGATGAAAGGTCATATCAATGAATGGCGCAGAATGTTGTCTATTCAGGAGGAAGTAGCCACCTTGCAGAAAGAGTCCAATTCTCTGACAGAGAAGATTGAGCTGGCAAGAACTCTTCCGGGAACAATTCTGGAAACGGCAGAAATCCCGATTGAGGGATTATCCGTCAAGGACGGAATACCTCTTATCAATGGACTTCCGGTAAGTAATCTTTCTGAGGGAGAAAAATTGGATCTCTGCATTGATGTGGCAATTCAGAATCCGTCCGGCTTACAGATCATCCTTATTGATGGTACTGAGAAACTGTCTGAGGAAAACCGCACACGTCTCTATGAGAAGTGCAAAAAGAAAGGGTTGCAGTTCATAGCAACCAGAACCACAAGTAACAATGAATTAACAGTTATTGAACTGTAGGAGGAAACACTATGGCAGGAAAGAATGATAACTTTGACGCACTTATGGCAATGATGGCACTCAAACACATTATGGATGATACGAAAGATATTGAAATCCATCCATTCACTTGTGAAGTGACCGTAACGCCTACATCAATCAGTTGCAGTTCTTCTGGAAATAAGGCATTTCTCGAAGATATTGACGGTGGAATGGAGTGGGCGGAGGAAACCAATAACCTCATCAAAGATATTATGTCTGAGCAGACGATAAAACTCACTGATTTGATGAAAAAGAAATTTGGTTTCGATACCGTTAAAGTTAAGCCAAACTCCGAAGATGGTTTTGCGGATTTTTTGAAAAACCTTTTCGGGGGGGGGGGTACAGACGATAGCGAATAAAATAAATAATCTGCCTGCCATAGCCTTTCCTTGGTAGGCAGATTCATAAAAATACAAGGAGGTTATTTATGGCAACAAAAGACACAAATTATTTAGTTGCAGTCCATAAAGGACTGGACGAAAGCCTTGAAAAACAGGTTGCAGCTCTGCCTGAGAAATTCAACAAGCAGAGATTTTTACAGAACTGCATGACGGTTCTGCAGGACGGACAGGCTGATTTTTCAAAATGTGAAGCTCCGACTGTTGTGCGAACACTCTTAAAAGGAGCGTTTCTCGGTCTCGATTTTTTCAATGGAGAGTGTTACGCAATTCCTTACGGAAATCAGTGTCAGTTTCAGACTGATTACAAGGGAGAGATCAAGCTGTGCAAGAGATATTCGAGCAATCCTATTCAGGACATTTACGCAAAGGTAGTCCGCGAGGGAGATAAGTTTGAGGAAGTAATTGAAAACGGTAAGCAGTATGTCAATTTCAGACCTAAGACTTTTTCAAACGGAGAGATTATCGGTGCATTTGCGGTAGTCCTCTACAAAGACGGTTCCATGATGTACGACACAATGAGCAAAGAGGACATTGAACATACCAGACAGACATTCTCAAAGGCAGCAAATAGTAAGGCTTGGAAAGAAAGTTACGGAGAGATGTGTAAGAAAACAGTTCTCCGCCGACTGTGTAAGTTGATTGACCTTAACTTTGATACCGCAGAACAGTGTCAGGCATTTGAAGATGGTTCGGCATTTGATGTTAAGGAAAAACCGAAAGAGAAGTACCAGGCACAGGACATTTACCAGTCTCACGATCAGAGTTCTCATAACGCAGATGAGAGTTCTGATGGTGTGATTGACGGAACATTCAAGGAAGTAGATGAGTAATCTTCTTAAACTTACCCCGGAGAACTATTACACCAAAGAAGCCAATATGCAGTATGTGTCCGTTTCTCAGTACAAAGAGTTCAACGGCACGACCGGAAAAATGGGTTGTGAAGCATACGCTATGGCGAAGCTCCGGGGAGAAGTTGAGGAAGTAACCACAACTGCGTTAATGGTAGGCTCCTATGTGGATGCCTACTTTGAGGGTACACTTCCTACATTTTCCGCACAGCACCCGGAAATCTTCTCATCCAGAGGTAAAACCGCCGGAGAGTTGAAATCCGAATACAAACAGGCCTCAATTATGATTGACCGTGCCGTGAAAGATCCAGTTTTCATGCAGTACATGGCCGGAGATAAACAGGTTATTATGACCGGAGAAATTGAGGGAGTTCCTGTCAAAATCAAAATTGACAGTGCAGACGGCAGACGAATCACTGATCTCAAAACAGTAAAGAGCATAACAGAAACCTTTTACGCAAAGGACCTGGGGCAGAGACTCAATTTCTGCGAATGGTGGGGATATGATTTGCAAGCTGCCGTGTACAGAGAGATTTACAGACAGAATACAGGTGATCTCTTGCCGTTTTACATTTGTGCTGTCAGCAAGGATAAGACAGACAACATTCCTCATCCGAGAATCAAGGTTATTGAAGTCCCACCGCTGATGATGGATGAAAAACTGGCAGAGGTCAAAAACAATATCGTGAAAATCCAACGCATTAAAGATGGAGACATTGAGCCACTTAGATGTGAGGTATGCGATTATTGTGCCGATACTGAGATTCTGGATGGCCCTGTCTCCATGGATATGCTGATGGGAGAGATTTAATGAAAGATTCAATCGTAATTGATATGAAATACGCTGATTACGATATGATAGACGGCTCATACGGTGTCGAGAGACACCATTTGATTGGTGGGGCGAACAGGAGCCATGCAGACGAGGATGGTCTGTGGGTTCCTTTATCGCCGGACCATCACAATTCAAGTAGAATGAGTGTTCATCACAACAAGGAAATGAAAGTAATGAGCCATATCATTGCACAGTTGGCGTATGAGCTTGAAATGGTATCTACCGGACAAGCCAAGGATAAAAACGAGGCAAAGGAAATGTTTCGGAGAAGATACGGAAAAACATTCGTATAGTAGGCGATACGCTTATTATAAATAATTCTTTAGAAAGGAAGTGAAAACAGTGGCAGAGAAACTTACATTGGCATCCATGTGTGCCGGAGGCGTTCAAGAACGTATCGACAGAGCGTTAGCGAAAATCTCAGATAACATTCTGGATTTGAACACTGATGCAAAGAAGAAACGTGTCCTTGATGTAAAGATTACTCTTACTCCCAGCGAGGATGATAGAGAGGATGTTTCCGTTGAGGTACAGACTTCCGTTAAGTTAGCTCCTGAGATGGGACTGAAAACTCAGTTGTTCATCAACAAGGATTTCAGAAGTGGTGTTACAACCCTTACTGAACATTCCAAAGGTGCGATCAAAGGTCAGCTCACTTTGGACGATTGCGGTATGAGCATGAACCCGGAGGAAGTTGAGGAAGAAAAACCGGTAACGGCAGAGGAACTTGGTTGTGATCCTGAAACCGGAGAGGTTATTGAAAAGCAACCAGAAAAGAAAACCGAACACAAGGTTATTAGCCTGAAAGCGGTTAATGATTAAAGGAGGACATTATGAATTTTGGAAAAGCAATAGAAGCGATGAAGTCTGGTAAGAAAGTTGCAAGGCAGGGATGGAACGGAAAGAACCAGTACATTGAACTTGCAACTAATATCAGTTATAAAAACGCCGGTGGCGATATTGTGAACTGCGAACATAATGCCATCGGAAACAAAGCAATCGCATTTGTCGGAACATCCGGCGTACAGATGGGATGGCTTGCATCTCAGGCTGATATGTTGGCTGAGGATTGGCAGATTGTACAGTAACAGGAGGAAAATATGTTAAAAGCAGCTATTGAGAAAATTCTTTCTCTCGATGCTCCCCATATTGAGGAAATTGAGGGAAGAACCTATGTAGACAAAGATATGACACAGATCGGCAAGGAACTCAGAGCAACCAGTATCACAATGAGTAATCTGAGCAGCCTTGTGGATTTCATCAAAAAGAGTAAAGCAGATTTCAAGACAGGTCATTACATCGCTCAGGTGGTATCTCCTACTGAGGTTCGTCTGTTTTCAAGTCTGGATGCAGACCGCCAGAGAGAAACACTGGCAGTTGTCAAAGCAGAGATCCCGGAGTTTTCATTCGGTCAGTTCATTGGAAACGAAGAGTTTGTTATCGGTGTGCAGTCCAAGTTCTTAAACGAGGATGCTGAGGCAAATGATAAGCCGATCATCTTACAGTTTGCCGGAAATGTTAAGGCTGGCACTGTTGCGGAATACGGAGACACCGGAGTAGGACAGAAAGCAGCAATCAAGAAAGGCGTTGCCTCTCTGCAGGAAGTTGAAGTTCCGAGTCCTTGCCGCCTGATGCCGTACAGAACCTTTACAGAAGTTGCACAGCCTATGAGTAACTTTATTTTCAGAGTAAAGGACAATGATCGCTATGGCGTTACCTGTGCCTTATTTGAGGCAGACGGAGGTGCATGGAAGAATGAGGCGAAAGCCAACATCAAAGCGTATCTCGAAAAAGAACTTGCGGATGTATCAAACATTTTCGTGATTTCCTAAATAATCGTAACCCGTAAATATGTTTCTGCAATTATCTCCTAAGATTGGTCTCTGAGGAAAATATGTCACGAAAACCGCAGAACACACAAACGGTTTACCTCCTTTTAAGAAATTCGATTAGTTAAATGGTATAAACCCCTGACAAGGATCTTTTGTTAAATTACCCAGGAGCCGTCATTCCGGCGGCTCCACCCATAATGAAAGAAAGGAGGGCTTAGGGATGCACAAGGTTGTTATCAAAGGAAATTATTACGGCAGAACCAGAACCTTACCGGATCTTAACGATTACCTACATGAGTGTGCAAGGCATCCTCAGATGGGTGCAAAAATGAAAAGAGATTACCAGATGATCGTGTGTAACGCTATCAGGACACAGTTGCCGAGACTTACGATTACAAACCCTATCATCATTCATTACAACTTCTATGAGCCGGATAAACAGCGTGACAAGGGCAATATTTTTTCCTTTGCAGACAAAGTTTTCCAGGATGCTTTACAGAAATGTGGAGTGATTAAAAACGATGGATGGAAAGAAATCGAAAACTTTACGCATGACTTCTATGTGGATAAGAAAAACCCAAGGATTGAGATATTCCTTGAAGAGATAGAGAAAGGACCGTTCGATGGCTGAGAAAAAGTATTTTTGGCTCAAAATGCCCCGGAACTTCTTTGAAAAACACTATATCAAGATACTTAGAGCAAAGGATAATGGCGATCTTTTGGTTATGTTCTATATATGGATGATTACAGAGTCAATCGACCATGAGGGCAAACTGCGATTTTCCGAAGATATTCCGTATGACGCAGAAATGTTGGCGGAAGCATCCGGTTTTGCGTTACAGATTGTTACACAAGCGTTACAACAATTTTCAAAATTACAGCTTGTGGTTACGGAAAGTGACGGCACACTATTTTTACCAAAATCTCTGAAAATGATTGGGTCTGAATCGGCATCCGCACAGAGGGTTAGGGAGTATCGGGAGAGAGAAAAAAACAAGACAAAACCCACTGAGACACCCGAAAACGCTGAATGTAACGAACGTGTAACAGAGAGTAACGTTAATGTTCAAAAAGGTAACATAGAGAAAGAGTTAGAGAAAGAGTTAGAGAAAGAGTTAGAGAAAGAAAATAAAAAAGGGGGAAAGAGGGAAACTACCCAATCAATTTTTGAAAGGCTTCTCCCTGAGTACACCATATCTGATGTAATGGCAGATAAACTTCGCGAATGGTTCAAGTATAAGACGGAACGGAAAGACGGATATAAGGAACAGGGCATGAAGTCGTTGTTAAAACAGGTTGCCAATAAGGTCTCTGTCTATGGAGATACTGCCGTATGCAATCTTATTGATGAATGTATGTCGAATGGATGGAAAGGCATTATTTGGGATAAATTGCAATCATCTTCTGCATACAGAAATAGCGGAGATCGCATTGGAAACAGAGTAAAGGATGTGGATGGCTGGTAATGGAAAGAGAAGAATTTAAGATTTTGGTAAAAGCTATGAAAGCGGTCTACGCACAGCCGACATTCATACCAGATAAAGACGCTTTCGATGTGTGGTATGGATTATTACAAGATCTTCCGTATGAGCAGGCAAACTTGGCAATACAAAAGTACATGACGAGTGAACGTTTTCCTCCAACCATCGCAGATATTCGCACTAAAGCAACGGAGATTATTGCTCCGGCGGAAGAAAGCATGAGCGAACTGCAGGCATGGGCGTTGGTACAGAGGGCGTTAAGGAACTCCGGTTACAACTCAGAAGAGGAATTTGCAAAACTGCCGGAGGCGTGCCAAAGAGCTGTTGGAACGGCGGCAAACCTCAAAGAGTGGGCGTTGATGGATTCAGACCAAGTGGCAACCATTGAACAGTCGCACTTTATCAGGAACTATCGGACTTCGGTGCAGCGGATGAAAGAAGAGGCACGTCTGCCGGAGAATGTAAGGATGCTCATAGCCGATATGGGGAAGAAACACGCAGCACTTATGGAAAAAGCAGTAGACCCACAGATAGAAATGCAAAAAATTGAAGTGCCGGAGGAAAAGACCGAACCACCATCCGGTATGTCAAACGAAACCAGAAAGAGACTGGATGAAATGTATGAGAAGTTCGGTAGAAAATAGACGGAGGAAAGGGCAGCGCGCATAAATCATGGGAACCTCTGAAATGGATTGAGAAAATTATCATACAAAGAGATGAGGGAAAGAGGATTGTGTCCGAAGTGTGGCAAAGAAAACCCAACGCCGGAAAGATCCATGTGCCCTGAATGTGCGGCAAGAAATTCTGAATTACGCAAGCAGAATCGAAAATACCATGAAAGGATTTGGATATGCACTCATTGTGGGAAAAATCCAGCAGAACCTAACAAAAAGCTATGTTATGAGTGCTTGGGTCAATTTCAAGATAGTTATTCGGAAAAAGGGAAAACCGATGAACAGAAAGAGAAAGATCGGCTGAGGAAAAGGCAGTTAAAACAGACACGCATCGAAAACGGACTATGCCCCAGATGCGGAAAACATCAATCACAGAATGGTGGTTTATGCCAGAGATGCAGGGCGTATCTGAAAAATTACAGAGACAAAAACCGATGCGATTTGTCACGTTCAGAGAGACCGGACTACGGCATTTGCTATATATGTGGCAAAAATCCAACAATGAAAGGGAAAAAGGTGTGCGATAAGTGTTATGAAACACGGCTGAGTACCTTACCGGCAATGTGGGAAAATGCGAATAATGACTACTTCCGGCAGCTTAATTATGCGAGATTTTGCATGATAAAAAATCAAAGAAAGGAGAAAACGAGTGGATCAGATTTCAATGTTTGATTTAATGTACCCAACATTTAAGACTGACAACCCGGTGCGATTGATAGAATTGTTTGCCGGGGTTGGTTCTCAGGCGATGGCACTTCGTAATCTTGGCGTACCGTTTGAACATTACCTTATGTCTGAATGGGAAATGCACGCCACGGCATCATACAAAGCTATTCACATGGCGGACGATGATACTGATTACAGCGCAGAAATGAGTTCTGAGGATGTTATACAGGCACTTACTCAGTTGGGAATATCCGTGGATGGAAAGAAACCTCTCACGGAAGAGCAGATAAGGAGTCATTCATACAGTGACGCATGGCGCAGAGAATGTTACAACAACATAAAAGCCACGCACAACCTTGTCAACATTTGCTCAATGAGGGGGGGGGGTGATCTGGCAATAACGAATACTGACAGATACACCTACCTTATGACGTATTCGTTTCCATAAGACCTTGCCAGGATTTATCACTCGCCGGAAAGATGCGAGGAATGAAAAAAGGATCAGGAACACGTTCCGGGTTACTGTGGGAAGTTGAAAGGCTTCTGAATGAGACAGAAAATCTTCCCCAGATACTTCTCATGGAGAATGTGCCACAGGTTATCAGTGCGGACAACATAGATGATTTTCATAGCTGGTGCAGCTTCCTTGAAAGCAAGGGATATAAGTGTTATACGCAGATCCTCAATGCAAAGGACTACGGCGTGGCGCAGAACAGAGAGCGATGCTTCATGGTATCTATTCTGGGCGATTATAATTACAAATTTCCGCAGCCGGTTCCACTGGATAAGACAATGAAAGATTATTTGGAGGACGAGGTAGACGAAAAGTATTATATCAACTCCGAAAAGGCGCAGAAACTCATCAAGGACTTGCGAGAGAGCGGTCAGTTAGACGGCATCTCAAAAACCGTTAGGGGGGGCAGAGGCTCAGTAGACCGGCATCATTGGGATGCGGTGTTACAGAAGTAGATAGCTCAGACGAACCATGAGCCGGCCGTTGATTGTGGCTCATACGGGAACAGGCGGAGAAAGAGGACGCATAATGTCCCCGGATGGCATATCAGTGGCATTGTCGGCAACGGATTATAAAGATCCACCGAAAGTTTTAGTGGAGGAAAAAGTAAATGGCAGACAGAATAATCGTAGTCGGCTCACTGAACCCGGAAAAAGAAGTCCAGGACAGGGTCCGAGTTTTATCGGGGGGGGGGTATTTGCCAAGCAATAAGGGCAACAGACTACAAAGATCCTCCGAAAGTGCTTGTGGAATCTACGACCCATACAATAAAGCATTGTACAAAATGATATGTCCTACCCTATTGGCGAGCGACTACAAACATTTGAAATATGTAATTGAGGAACTATGAAATGGCAAATAAGGTACGCTGCATACAACTGGGGAATATCGCCGTAGGAAAGAGTTGGGATAATCCTCAGAGCGGAAGAATTTATTCCGTAGACGGAATTGCCCCGACCTTAAACACTTGTGGGGGGGCAATTTAGAACCAAAGATATTAGAAATCAAGGAAAGGAAAGAAGATATTGCAGACCGGGATTAAGAGGTTAGGCAATATTCTCCCCACTTCCACGAGAGAGAACCCAAACCAATGGCGAGTGTATGATACCGGAGGCATAGCTCCGGCGATTACGAGTGGGGGGGGTACTGTACCTTGCATAATAACAGAGACGGAGGCGGAAACGTGGTTGAAAGAATCATTGTTGCAAGCAGAGGGCGAAACCCAAACAATCCATCGGACAGAACCACAGGCGCACCTACGGAGCAGCGGTTAGAACCGAACTCAGAGGGGTTGTGCAACACACTTACTTCCGTCCAAAAAGACAATTATGTTTTGGAAATAAGGACGGTGGATGATGGATAGAGAGTATGTAGGCATCCGGCAGGCAACACAGAAAGGCTATATCGAATGTGAGATTGGAGGAGTTGCGGATTTCTCATACCCAACAAGTAAATTACGGCGCGGAAGAGTGCAAGGCGGCGGCCATGTATGCCCTACACTTACATCCCAAAGCATGGGGATTTGTCGTATTGAAAGAATTGTTCGGGGGGGGGCAGGACGGTATGCAGCATAGCGACAATCTCACGGAAAGGAGTACAGAAATGGCAAAGGTAGGGCAGATTTCCAACGAGGGAAGTCAATGCGGATCTGTTTATTCTGATAATGGCAATTCTCTAACGCTGACCGCCGGAACGCATGGAGATGCGAACTCAAAGGTTTACACAGAGTACCGCATAAGAAAGCTCACTCCAAAAGAGTGCTGGCGGCTGATGGATTTCTCAGATGCAGATTTCCATAAGGCGGAGAAAGTAAATAGTAACACACAGCTTTATAAGCAGGCCGGAAACAGTATCGTGGTAAATGTTCTGGTTGCAATCTTAGGGCAGTTATTCATCGGAAAAGAGGATGTATATAGAGACTGCAAGGTAAAGAAATAGGAGGCAATATGCAGAAATTAAAACAGATGGTAGTAATGAGAGAAAGCCACGAAAGAGACGAGGGAACAATGGGATTTCACGATTATGTGACAGTGAAAGAGGACTTCAATAAATTCGTGGATAGAGTAACAGAGGCTTGCGAAACAGTTAATGGCAAATTCTTGGGAGTTTCTTATCCTAACGAAGATACCGCCGTTATTCTGTATAGATGGTCTGACGGATTGCATTAAATTTTTTTGTAGAAAATGTTTGGTCAGACAAACAAAAATGTGAAAGAAAGGAGAAAAATCGGTATGTTAGGAAAAACCGCAAAGGAAAAACAGACAGACGATAAAGAGACTGAGTATGCTTCCTACGAGATTTGCCGGAAGAGCAAAGTCGGAGAGTACATTCAGGCAGGGCAGGAGTTTTTTGTGGCTGATATGAAAAAGAAAAAGATTTACAGCTCCAACGATCTGCGCCTGAGAGAGTTATCGGAAAAGGTAGACTCTGAGGACACATTCGTATTCAAAGAAGCAACTTATATGTAACACCAGAAAGGAGAAACAGAGAAGTGGGTAACAAACACGTTATATCCGACCTCTACCAGATGCAGTCCTTGTCGCTTAATGCAAAAGTCAGAATGACACAGCGGAGAATTAGGGAATGGGTAGATGAGTACGGCGAGGATGGTGTGTATATCTCTTTCTCAGGAGGAAAAGACAGTACGGTTCTTCTCAATATTGCAAGAAAATTGTACCCGAACATTAGAGCTGTATTTGTTGACACAGGGCTTGAATACCCGGAAATAAGAGCGTTCGTAAAGAGTTTCGACAATGTGGATTGGATACGTCCAAAGCTGACGTTTCGGGAAGTGATAGGAAAATATGGGTATCCATTTATCAGCAAGGAGGTTTCTGAAACTGTCTACTATGCAAGAAAATACATGAAATCACTTGACGCTATGAAAGAAGAAAATACAATCCCTGAGAGAGAGAGAGAGAGAGAGAGAGAGAGAGAGTTCCGTATTGCGCTCAGATGGCGGATCTAATCGGAGTAGACAGAAGAATAAACAAAGAGAATCCAAACTACAAAATGCTGAAAAAGGGGATTATCCCTAGCACGCCACCGGTTAGATTTCAAATTTTGCTTGGAACATTAAAGCACAAAGAAAAAGGCGTTCAGACAGAGGAAATATCTGAAATGTACAACAAGTCCAGATATAAATTCTTCTTAGATTCGCCGTTTGAAATTTCTGCGATGTGTTGCAAAGTGATGAAAAAATCTCCCATGCACACATACCAAAATACAACAGGCCGTAAACCAATGACGGCTCAAATGGCGAGTGAGAGCAGATTGAGAACGCAGCAGTGGCTTAAAAATGGATGCAATGGATTTAATATGAAATCTCCGATCAGCAACCCTATGAGTTTTTGGACGGAGCAGGATGTACTTCTTTACATACGGCAACTGCAAGATGAATACGACCAAAACTTAACGGTTTGCAACATGGAAGTCCGGCGCAGAGCAGACAAAATTCAGCGAAGAAAAGCCAGAAAATACATCAAAAAGAATCCGAAGAGATTTGAAATCTGTTCTGTATATGGAAAGGTTGTAACAGAGGATGAGGCACACGGTCAAATGACATTAGCTGATGTAAGCAACATGGAAATCTTTGACCTTGGCAGACCGGTTCTCAAAACGACCGGATGTGAGCGCACTGGTTGTATGTTCTGCGGCTATGGATGCCATCTTGAAAAGTCCCCGGGAAGATTTGAAAAGATGAAACTCACTCATCCAAAACAGTATGAGTACATTATGAAACCTTGGAATGAGGGAGGGCTTGGATTCAAGGAAATTATTGATTGGATCAATGAACATGGAAATCTAAATATCAGATATTAGGAGGTAAACAGTATTGACACAGGAGCAGATGAGAAACCTCAACACCATCGTAGAAACGTATGGAAACGATGCACAGGAGGATATGGCTATTGAAGAGTGTTCGGAACTCGTCAAAGCCATTCTGAAATTCCGCCGTAGCGATGAGAAAACAGCGGAAATGAGAGATGCAGTGATTGATGAAATTGCAGATGTACAGATCATGCTCACACAGTTGGGAATTATTTTTAACTGCGTAGCAGAGGTAGAGGAACGAATTGATTTCAAAATCAATCGACAGATGGGGCGAATTAAGGAAAGAGAGGCAAAACGTGATGTTTGTTAAGTCTCAGGATGGAGCGGTAGTTCTGAACAACGACAAGGTAACAGAATACAGCACGGACAGCAAATATGATGGGCGGTACAAAGTTGCTGCCCTCGTAGGAGAAAACAGAGTAGTGATTGGCAGATATTCTACGAAAGAAAAATGCAGAATGGCGATTTCAATGCTTATGGACTGCTACACCATGAATTTGCTGTTTGAAAGAGGACAGGATGAAAACCCCAGAGACTTAGTATGTGAATATGTGGCGGATCAACCACTTGGAGTGTTCGAGATGCCGCAGGAGGATGAAATCGAATAGGAGGACACTATGAGCAAAGAGTTTTATAGAGGGGAAATCTTCTATATCCGCAACGAGAGCGAATATAGCGGAAATGTACAGGGGGGGGGGTAGACCTGCGGTAATCATAAGCAATGATATTGGTAACAATGCAGGACCTATATTGGAAGTGGTTTACCTTACCACCCAGGAAAAGAAACCGTTGCCGACACACGTTAAAATCAACAGTTCAAAATATCCGTCCACCGTGCTTTGTGAGCAGATTGATACGGTAAACAAGGATAAGGTTGGAGATTACATAGGACAGTGTTCTATGGCAGAAATGAAAAAGATCGATGCAGCGTTGGCGGTAAGCATCGGCATTGGAATTAACATCAAATCGAATGATCTGGTAAAGAAGTGGGCGGAAGCTGCAAATGAAGCAGTGAAGCCAGATGAGAAAAAACCTGAACCTATTGCAGAAAAGGTGGAGATGCCGGACGTTGAGACACAGTTGGAAATTGCAAAGATAACTGCTGAGAGGGACGTATACAAACGATTATACGAGGAAGCAATGGCACGGAGATAGGAGGAAACATGGCTCTAATAAAGAGAGACAGAGAAAACTTCTGGATATTAAATTGGCTTGATGAGTACATGACCGGTCATAAAGGATTTATATGTGGAGGATGTTTCAAAAACATATTCAATAAAGAAAAGGTAAAGGACCTTGATATTTTCTTTGAGAATGAAAGCGATTTTGATGATGCGGTACAGTATTTTGACAGTCAGACACCAGGATATGACGGAGACGATGTAAGAGATGAGAAATATCATTTCCACTACGAAAACGACAATGTAAAGGCATACAAACACATTGAAACAGGTGTTGTGCTTGAACTTTGTTGCAAAATATTTGGAAAACCGGAAGAAATTCTGAATAAGTTCGATTTCACAATCACGAAGTTCGCATATTACAAAGAGGAAGTAGAGGATGAAACTGGTGCGGTAGCGAAAAGACAAGAACTTCCGTTTGAAACTCTGGAAGATGAGCATTTCTTAGAGGAAATTGGAATACCGGAAACACACATTGAGTACAAAATCCTGATGGATGATGCGTTTTTTGAACATCTACATCTTAAACGGATTGTAATTGATAAAGATATTCCATTTCCAATGAGCACTTTTGAACGGATGCTGAGATATGCAAAGTACGGATATTTCCCATGCAAAGAAACAAAGATGAAGATAATCAATGCACTTAGGGATTTGACAGACGAACAGGTTGAATTATCTGAAAGCCTTTATGACGGCATGGATTAAGGAGGAAAGATGAAAAAGACAGCGAGAGTAATTATCACATCAAAGTGCGACCGGAAGTGCCCGGGGTGCTGCAACAGCAAATTGGACTACACATCATTGGCGAAAGTGATTGGCGGTATCACGGCATTAAAGGACTATGAGGAAGTTGTGATTACCGGCGGAGAGCCTATGATAAATCCGGCACAACTCTACACAGTCATTAAAATGCTCAGAAAGCAGAATAAGAGACAGAAAATCTATCTTTATACGGCTTGTCTGACAATGGACGATCATCCGGTAATTTTAAAACACTTGGATGGTATCACAGTAACAGTCCATGCAGAAGCCACAGATGAGGATATTCGTAATCTGAAATACATGAGTTCCAATCTCTACGATGAGGACTTGGATATGCGCCTGTTTATCGACAAGAGGGTGTACGACAGGTACGACTTATCTAATATCTGCATGAAAACATGGGATGTAGTGAGAAAACTGGAATGGAAAGAAAAGTGCGATCCGACAGAAAACGAAGAACTGTTTTTGTGGAATCTTTATTAAGGAGGCTGCCATGGAAACTTATAGAGTTGTATCAATTACAGACAGAAAAGGCAATCCGAGAATTGAGGGCAGATACCCTCTCAGAGTAGGGAGAATGTGCAAGAAACCCACTCCAAGAAACGGAGATGCCATGATGATTGAATGGTTGGCTCAGCCGGATGGAACACCGTATGTCGGCATGATTGTTACGAGTACAGTTATCGGATTCAAGACCGAGGATAGAGGAAAATACATTGAGGTAACAACCAGAAATTCAATCTACACATTTGAGAGAGTATGAGAGAAACAGAAACTTTTGAGTATATCCGCCGGAAGTACCCGGACAAGGAAGAAACATGGAGAAAAGTCACACGGCTTGTTAAGTTTGATGAGAATTTGGAAGTAAAGAGTGTGCATGATTTCAACATCAACTGCTACATATCAACATTTGGGAGACTTATAAGAAACGGAATCCTCTGCAATATGGCATACGGAGATAAATACGATATTTCCAGTATGTTCACAGATATGGACGGAAACCAAGTACGGTTTAAGAGACACCAGATTGTTATGCAGACTTTCTTCATGGGCGATAGACGGCGGTATGACACCGTAGACCATATAAACAACATGGAGAGGTTTGACAACAGCATATACAACCTCAGATGGGCGGATAAGGGCGTACAGTGCGGAAACCGCAAGGACAAGCCAGGGAAACACAGAATGGTTATCTGCATAGGCGATGAGGAAGAAATCTTTTTCTCATGTCGGGAGGCGGAACGACTGTACAACCTACCGCCGAACTCGGTCGGTAAGGTATGCCGCGGAGAACTAGAATCCATATATGGTTATAGATTTGGATATTTATAAGGAGATCAGAGATGGGAAAAGATTGGACCGGAAACGGCAAGAGTATTTTTACAACCCTTGGCGCATCCAACCACACAGAGAAAGAAAGAGAGATTAACGACTACTATGCGACAGACCCTATCGCAGTAGACGCATTGTTACAGGGGGGGGGGCAGAACTGAATCATAAGATTTGGGAGTGCTCTGCAGGACAAGGACACTTATCAGAACGTCTCATAGAACTCGGTTATGAGGTCCGCAGTACGGATCTTATCGACAGAGGGTATGGAGAGGGTGGAATAGACTTCTTGCAGACAACAAAAATGTGGGATGGCGATATTCTTACCAATCCTCCATATAAGTACGCGAAAGAGTTTATTGAACACGCAATGACGATCATACCGGACGGGAGAAAAGTGTTCATGTTTCTTAAATTACAGTTTTTGGAGGGAAAGGCTAGAGGCGAACTGTTTAAGAAATACCCTCCGAGATATGTATATGTGTCACGCAGCCGTATTCTGTGCGCCAAAAACGGAATGTTTGAGGAAATGAAAGCCGGAGGCGGAAGCGCAGTTGCGTATGCGTGGTATGAGTTTCAAAAAGGTTATAAGGGAGTGAGCATTATTAAGTGGATAAATTAGATTTTGGTTACTACAACATGGACTGTATGGCCGGCATGAAACTTTTCCCTGATAAATACTTTGATGTGGCAATCGTAGACCCACCATACGGAATCAATGCGCCGAACATGGCGATGGGAACCAATAAGAGCCGGACGAAGAACGGTTATCCATCCGAAAGCACCGCAAGCAGATTGAAACGGAGTGGACAGGTAAAGGAATGGGATAGCAAACCGCCAACGGAGGAATACTTCAAAGAATTGTTTCGCGTATCGAAAAATCAGATTATATGGGGCGGAAATTATTTCAATCTGCCACCAACAAAGTGTTTTGTTGTATGGGATAAGGTGCAGCCGTGGGATGCCTTTTCACAAGCGGAGATTGCGTGGACTTCTTACAATCTCCCGGCAAAACTGTTCAGATACTCAAACACTGGCGGAACAAATTCAGAGAAGCGCATCCATCCAACCCAGAAGCCAATAGCATTGTACGAATATCTCGTAGGTGCTTTTAAGCTATCGGGGGGGGTGGTGCTTGACACCCATGTAGGATCTGCGTCAAGTCTCATCGCATATCACAGAACCGGCGTGAGGTTTGTAGGGTTTGAGATAGACACCGAGATGTATGAGGTTTCAAATGCGAGGTTGGAAAGAGAAAAAGCACAATTATCCCTGTTCGATTTAGGGATGGAAAGGAATGGAGATGAGTAGTTTTGTACCGATTTACGCGGTTGATTTTGACGGAACACTCTGCGAAAGTAAGTGGCCCGGAATTGGCGCGCCGAACAAAAAACTGATACAGCATCTTGTTCAACGCAGAACAGAGGGAGCAAAAGTGATCCTTTGGACTTGCAGAGTGGAAGAACATCTGAAAGAAGCGGTGGACTGGTGCAGTAAATTTGGCTTAGAGTTCGATGCGGTCAATGATAATCTGCCGGAAAACGTTGAAAAATATGGTAACAATCCAAGAAAAGTGTATGCCACTTGCTATATTGACGATTTGGCTGTGGATAAAAGAAAATACGATCTTCCGTTTCATGCGGACGAAAAGATTGACTATTCAAAATTCGATAAATACCCTCTCGGAAGTGAGTGGATGTTAAAGACGGAATATGCAGAGCTTCCGGTGGTAGTAGAAGAGGTAAATGCTTTTCACGGGTATATCAGTGTAAGAAGCACGAGCGAAGAGGATAAATTTAGATATTTTAAGGTTCGCCGTGATATTGAATGGTTTTATGACAAATTATTTCCAAAGGAGTGATGCGTTTATGAAGAAAAAGAAAATCAATCCGCAAGAATTTGACTGTGGATGCTGTGGAAATCAGATTTATAAGAGCCGCCTTAGAGACGAGGTAAAGTGTTGTTATTGCGGTTATATCAATCATGTAGGGAAATACACGGGTAGGAGGAAGAGACTTGGATAAAACGAAAATAGAGTGGGCTGACAGCACATGGAATCCGATTACCGGCTGCCGTCATAAATGCCCTTATTGTTATGCTAGAGGTATTGCAAACCGCTTTGTATCACGGAAAGGATGCCATCTGGTAGAACCTGAGACATACAAACTCGGAGACGATGGTTCTGAAACTTATGAGATCAATGAGCAACCGTATTATGTTGATGATGAGACCGGAAAACAATTCAGATGTGCCTATCCGCATGGATTTGTGCCGACAATCCACAGATACCGCATGGGAGAATACAGAGACAAAAAGAGGCAGAGAAATATCTTTGTCGGTTCAATGTCGGATGTGTTTGGAGAGTGGGTTCCTGATAGATGGATCAGGGAAGTGTTTAATGCTTGTGAGAAAGCTCCACAGCATAATTACCTCTTCCTCACGAAGAATCCCAGAAGATATATGGAGTTGCATCGTTACGGAGAATTACCACTCAGAGATAATATGTGGTACGGAACGACAGTCACAGATCCAGATACGGAGTATATGGGGCAGGACGGACACTATGAGTTCCATACGTTTTTGTCAGTAGAGCCTATACTGGCAGACTTCGGAGAGCTGAGTGAGAAATCATACATCCCGGAGTGGATAATCGTAGGAGCTGAGACTGGCAGCAGAAAAGATAAAGTCATACCAAGACGAGAATGGATTGAAAATATTGTGGAGCAGTGCAGAAAGTACAACATACCGGTATTTATGAAACCGAGCCTCACGGACATTTGGGGCGAAGAACTCATTCAAGAGTTTCCGAAAGCCCTTATTCATGCCTGATTTATTCCAGAGCATTGATAAGAATATGCTTAAATCGCCGGTAGCGTACTGCAAAACACATAAAGGGTATCTATCAACGAAGCAAATGAAAGTCCATAAGTGCCTGCAGATAGGATGCACTGGACTGGAAAGGTTGGAACATCCCTACTGGGAGGAACGCCAACGGAAAAAGGATGAAGCAAAGAGGAAAAAGAAGCAACAGTAAATTGGTTCACGTTTCATTTGATGAAGTAGAGAGATTTGTTCCGAGAGTTCCGAAACAGATTTGCCCGGATGAGGATAACACCACTCCAAGGATATGCGTAGCACCTAACATATTGAGTGCAATCCAAGCGATGCCGCAAGGCGGAACAGTGGCGTACAACATGGCAAGAGTCGGTGTGCCAGTTGTTATCCATGCGTATTACATAGAGAGTGATGCTATCCTCATGCCGGAGCAGATAGCGGATAAAGTGCCGGATGCTGTTGTCACGGGAGAAATGTGGGTTATGGCAGTTCCGGCAGCGGTCCGCCGGATAGACTATGAGATTGTTGATCCGTATGTGCCTATGAGGATTGATAGGAATGGCACGAGAGAACGATTTCTTGTATGGTACGGAGAATTGAGACGGGTTCGGTATCAGGATAATTGGAGAAATCTATCTACCAGAACAGCCAGAAATCAAAAAGCGGTAGAGTGGTTTATGGAAAATAAGCCAGACATATCGTACAGAACATTTATGTCAAATATGGACGATGAACTACTGAAATCATTCCATGTGGAATTAAAGGAGGTATGGGAGTGAACAGACAGAAGAAATTAGCAAAGCAGAATACACCGTTGTATAAGAGAGTACCGACACTTAATCTGGTAGACTATTCAGATATAAAAGTACCGTTGGTAGTGATATACGACAGTCCGAAAGATTTCCCGGGGAAAGTGGTGGCAAGAGTATGGGACGGAGAGAAAAGCCGGCCAACAAATGTTTACTGCGAATATGAAAACCTTAAAAGATGCGAAGATGATGTAATGTCAGCCGGATTCGTGTTCAAATTTCCAAGGACACCGGAGGATGATGCGTGCATTGTTGAAACATACATGAGATAGGAGGGTAACGCCATGGCAAAGAAAAGAAGTTGCCGCAGAACTGCGGACGAGGATAAGATTCACGAAAAAGCCGTAAAGATGCGGAAAATGACAGATGAGCAGTTGGTACATTATGTCGAGGACAGAGTAGAGAAAGCCAGAAGCGAGGGTTTTAATCAGGGTAAAAAGTCCTCCGGCGGAGCGGATATTAACAAATTTCTCAAAGAGATTTCTTCAATCAAAGGAATTGGAGATGCTACAATCTGCAAAATTGCGGATCATTTCAGAAAGGCAGGAAACCAGAATGAATAAGACGGCTTTGCAGAGGTTCGAGGAACGGAACGAAAAGGCGTGCTGCCTTAACTGCGAAAAGCTGATAGTTAAACACACAAAGACAGGACATATAAATTTCTGTGGAGAGAGCGAGAAAATCATTCTGGATATGTTTCTTGATGTCGGAACCAACTTCTCAGGGTGCAAATATGCAAGAAAGGAGTCAGCCGATGATTAAAACATGGTTCAAGGAGTACGAAAAGATCAAGGACAAGGCAGTTGTGGTATATCCGTATGAATGGGATTGTATGTCAGAGAAACAGCGGAATAAGATTCTTTCTAAGAAAACCGTTATTATGAGCGGAGAAAGCGGATATGCCTGTAAATATTATGAGATTATCGGAAACGTGAATAATCTGTCTGAACATGACTGTGCAATCATAGCAGACGGTGGAAACCTCTGTTTTGGTTACAGAATGGAGGGACAGAGAATAGTGGTATATACAGATTAAGGAGGATATGCGATGATTACAGCAAAAGAATTGGCAGAAAAGCTCAATGGGAGAGCATACGGAGATAGTTTTGACGATGTGAAGCAGGAAGCAAAGGAAAGCGGTCTGGTTATTGTTTACGGTGCATCTGATGATCTCATGGAGTTTGATGGGGCAATCTATGATGAGGGTGGTTGCTTCGATGGAGGAAGAGTATACTTTGACAGAAACGGTGTGGATCAGGAGGGAGAAGAACGTGCAAACTGGATAGATGCTGTCTGGTGTGATGGCATGAACAGGGACGGACTTCCGGCAGCATGGACTTACAAAACAGACATTCCTTGCGAACACTTTGACATCTGGGAAGATGGAGAGATTTATTGTGTAGGTCTTGTATTCTCAATCGAGGATCTGAAATGAAAACCGCTGAAACTGTAGCACTGGAAAAAGCGATCAGACGAGCCACAAGAAAGACCGGTGTATTTGGCTGCTATGAGGTAACAATCGGATTTTGCGGAAGAGAAAGAGTTGATTACATGACCTATGACACCAAGGGAGTATTCCGGTGCTATGAAATTAAGGTGTCGAAAGCGGACTTCCATAGTGCTGCTGCAAAATCCTTTGTAGGCCATTACAACTATTATGTTCTCACAAGGGAATTATACAATCAGGTCAAGGAAGAGATACCGGACTGGATTGGTGTCTATATCGGAGATTACTGCGCTAAGAAAGCAAAGAAACAGGATTTATCCGGCAGAGAGTATAAAATGCGCCGTTCAGTCAATGGACGCAGTACAGAGGTATCTACTCTGTGGGTAGATATGCTCAAAGAGAGCATGATTCGTTCGTTGTATCGGGATTCTGATAAGCTGATACAGACGGAGGATGAGCAGTATATAAGCCGTCTCAGAAGTCAGATTGATAAGGCAAGGACTGAAAGGGACAGAGAATCCAAGAAGTACCTCAGATTATGGAAAACCGTAAGGAAAGAATTTGGCGATGAAAAGGCATGGGAACTCATAGAAAAGGCAGAGGAATAAAACCTCTGCCTTAAATCATTTTCTGCCATTTATGGCAATCACTACATCATCAAAACCGGAATCAGAGTAGCAAGTGCCCTCCTGAGAAAGAGTTGTACCTGGCTGCAATTCTTGGTTATCATCCATAAAAGATAATTCGCTAAAATTAACCATCTTCCCATCTTTAAGGTACACCACATCCATACATACATAATCTGCGGCGGAAGTTCCGTTGTTTGTCACGGATGCAACAATGCCGCTGTCGGTAGTATTGTAGTCAACGGATAAGTCAGAATAGACAGGAGAGTATTCCTTTTCCTCTGATACCGACAGTGTGTAATCGAAACTATCAATCTTATCCCATTCATCAAATGTGGTCCATATACCGGCTGTTTGCCCTGGAGCAACCGCTTTTGTTCCATCGCTGGAAGAACCAACCATACTGTCGGAAGAATCCAATGCGGTCACATTCAGATCAATACTCACAACCTTATCTGAATTGTTTGTTACATACATAACGTAATACATAAAAGAATCATCCACAGTACAGGAATAATCCTGCGTACTCATCAAATCTGCAAGGTCTGTTTTGTCTTTACTTTCTGTCGTAGTCGTGACCGCAGTAGTGCCATTTTTGGTAGATGTACTGCCACCACAACCAGTCAAAAGAACGGCAGACAGTAACAGCATGGCAAAATATCTCATCTTCATAGACATATCCTCCCTATATAAATGTTTAGTCCATTATACATCAATGTGTCTATCAATGCCACATTATTCGCTTGCCTTGAAATTATATATAGGTTTCAGAATCGCAAGAATATCAACGGTTTCTCCAATACATTCCACAATCTCATCAATAGGCTTGTATGCCATCGGTGCCTCATCTATGGTTTCCTCTGACACAGAAGTAGTGTAGATACCGTCCATAGAGTGTGAATAGTCTCTCATGCTGAGAGTTTCCTTTGCTTTCATCCGGGACATAATCCGTCCGGCTCCGTGCGGCGCAGAACAGTTCCAATCCTCATTTCCCTTACCGGTTCCGAGAATACATCCGTCACGCATATTGATGGGGATAAGAACCTTTTCTCCGTACTTGGCAGAGATAGCACCTTTACGGACGATGTTGGAGTCGTGGTCGATATAATTGTGGATGCACTCAAAGAAGTCCGGCATATCTGCATCAACACCCCATCCCATGTGATTGCATATAATCTGAGCAATCATAACACGGTTCATGTAGGCAAACTTCTGACATATCCTCATATCATGGAGATACTGTTCACGGTACTTACCCTCTAAATAACAGAGGTCTTTCGGCAATTTCGGAGTGACAGCACGGAAGTTTCGGCGCAGCTCCTTGATTGCGGATTCAATCTCAGATTTTCTTCCAGCGGCTTTGTAGTCGGCAATGAGCTTTTCCTGACGATCATACAAATCATCCTTACCGCACATCAACTCATAGGCAAGGTTCTGATAGTAGTCTGCCACCTGTTTCCCAAGATTGCGGCTGCCAGTATGGATAATCAGATACTTATAACCGTCCTCTGCAACATCAACCTCAATGAAATGATTGCCACCGCCGAGAGTGCCAATAGAGCGTTCGAGACGTTTGGTATCTTTTAATTCCCGGTAACAATAAAGCTCTTTCAATTCTTCAAAACGCATTTGCCGCCCATCATGCACATTTTTCCCACTTGGAACATAGGTGCGGATAACACGATCTAAAGTATTCAATGTAACAGCATTAAAATCCCTATGCCCTAAACTGACGCAAAGCATACCGCATCCAATATCCACGCCAACGATGTTTGGAATTACTTTGTTTCCGAGATCCGCAGTAAAGCCAATGACGCATCCCTTTCCGGCGTGAACATCCGGCATGATACGAACCTTACAGTCCTTAAAGGCATCCTGAGACAGAAGAGTGTTAATCTGTTCCAAAGCCTCATCTTCGATGGTTTTTGCATAAACTTTCAAATTACTCATAGTGATCCTCCTATACTTTGTATGTTTTGTTATTTCCAGAATTTCCATTGTATTTTGTGAAAGGGCGAACCCATACACGTTTACCGGTTTTGGTAGTTCGGTAAAATCCCCTCACACTTACCTGTTCGGTAGGCTTTGTGTAGTGCCTTTTTGTACCGTCTGCAGGAACAGGTCTGCTATCAATGCGGTATGTGGTTATCAGTGGTGTAGCACCGCCGGAACGGCGCAGGATTTTTCGATGCTTATGAGAAATGCGTTTCTCTTTCTGCTCCGTAGTCTCAATGCAGTTGCGGTAATGAGTTGCAAAACACATGAGAGAATGGAACTTCAATGCCTCCTTGTATGGCGTTCTGTCAGCGGCAAGAACCATCCGGGCAACCTTTCGTTTCTCTTTGCTTAATCCGGCAGGAAAGACAATGTTTTCGATTTCCTGAGTTTTCGGATCATACCGATAATTGCAGACATACACGCCACCCATATACAGATGCAACCTGACGAATACACCCTCCTGCTCATAATAGAATTTAATATCTTCCTCCGGCAGCTCAACCAATGCGGAGGGGATGGGGATGCGGAACTCTTCGGCATCCAACCAATCTTTATTTTGCTGATACCATTCAATGATCTTCTCTGTTTTCCCGATGGTATCGACTATGATTTTATTGCAGTTTGTAATATCAATCATGCCTAAGACCTCCATTTCTTCAATGGTTCCTTATAGCATTTGTCTATTTGGACACGTTCTTATCAAGCGGCATCGTGCGCTCCGCCGGAGATACGCGAATGTCAGGAGATCCCACTATCCTTATCCGGTTTCGCATTAAAGCCGGAAAACCTGTCAACCAACAAAGGGATGGTGTATGCCGTTATCAACCCTCATACCGGCAGCAGTTTTCACATTAAAAACTGCCAGAAACCTGTTACACGACACTCAAATAGACAAATCTTATAAGGAACCATTACTATATATGCGCCTCATTTGGGGCGGTAAATAATATCAACGTGGGAATCTAATGCCTGTTCAATCTTTTCGTCCGTAACGCCCAAGTAGCGAGCTGTAACAGCTGCGGAACTGTGTTGATACAGGCGGCGGACCAGTTCAATGTCCTTTCCATTCTTGTAGTAAATCTCTGTTCCGAAGTATTTACGGAACGAATGGGTGGATATATCCTCATATTCAGGACCGAGCCAGTCGCAAACCTTTTTCAGATGCTTTTGCACTGCCCGGACACCGATAGGGAATATCAGATCATCGCCCTCAATGCCCTCAGAGTCCGCATATTCAAGGAGGAAGTTGTAGACCTGTTCCTGGACCTTGAAACGGCGAACCTTTCCGGTCTTATGCTCAACGATATTGAAAGCGTGGCCGGATGGTGTCTTGATGAAAGAGGAACGCCGGAGGGAGAGTGTGTCTCCAATACGCAATCCTACATTCGCCTCAATAACGAGGATCGTAGCAATCCGGGGATTAGGCTGTATGCAGTCTCCAATGCCCTCATATAAAGTTTTTATGATAGTCTCGTACTGTTCATGCGTACAAGCTGTTGTTGTCTTTCCTGCCATTCTAACCATCCTCCTACTTACTGATTTTTCATCAAACCGGCAACGACATTGTTGATTGCCGTCTCAGATACAAACCCGCCTTGCAACCTTACCGGGGAAAGAGAACCGTTAGGGAGAAAAAGCATATCGCCATGACCCATGAGCTTTTCGCCGCCGGCCATATCCAATGCGACCATAGAGTTTGTGACTGTACAAACACGGAGACAGATCTTTGTAGGCATATTTGCCTTAATCAATCCAGTAACAACCTTTGCAACCGGGTACTGTGTAGCGATTACAAGGTGGATGCCACAGGCACGGGCTTTCTGTGCAATTCTTACAATATGTCCCTCAACGGATTTTCCACCCATGCTCATAAGGTCGGATAACTCATCAATGAAAACTATGTCACGCCTCATAGGAGCATCTGCGAACTTTGTATTATAGCTGTCAATGTCACGGCAGCCGGTAGAGGCAAGAATGGAGTAGCGGCGATCCATCTCAATACAAAGGTTCTTCAATAGTTCAACCGCACCATTTACCTCAGATACAACCGTACACGCTGCAAGGTTCTTGTAATACTCAAACTCTGTTGCTTTTGGGTCAATGATATATAAGTGCATCTGTGCCGGATTCTTTTTCATCAATAGAGACAAGATGAGGTTATGCAGAACGATTGATTTACCAGATCCGGTCATACCAGAAATGAGGATATGGCAAGCCTTGGCAATATCAATGTAATGCTTGGAACCATCAACAGCCATGCCGATTGCCATTGTAAAACCATCGGAGGACTGAAACTCATTATCAATAAGCATATCCCCCAGGAACACGGTTTCTGTACCGGTAGGAACCTCAATATATACATAACCATTATCAAATCTCAAAGAGGCGTTGCAGTGTAAGGCTGCCTGAAATTCCTTTTCACGTCTCAAAATGGCTTGCACCTGAGTTCCGGGAGCCGGTTCAATAACATACTGTGTAAGGCGTGGCCCTTGATTGATTTTTGCAAGGGTGGAGCGGAGGCGGAAAGAGTTCAATACACTCAATATGGTTTCGGCTTCGTTCTTTACTCCATGAGATCCCCATGAGGTGTGATAAGTCATATTGCCATCAACGGCAGGGAAGATATACGGCTTTGTAAGTTCATACGCCGGAGCGGTGGCAGCGGTATGTCTCTCTGCGGACTCTTTCAGTCCTGCATTGAGAAGTGTGCGGGCCTCGCTGTGTTTTCTGTTTGCGGTCAATGTCTCCATACAGTTAATAAATACGCTTTTCTTTCTCATGGTTCTCAATCCTTTCTTTACCGGATGCCGGCATTACACAATTTGCTGTTCAATCTCTGCAACTCTTTCATGTAGGAGTCAATAGCGTCCTGTGATTTTGTATCACGCACAAGGCCTTTTGCCTGTCCTGCGTTCCCAATCATCGCCAAGATTCCATCACTTAACAAGGTCAATTCTCTATCGTTAAGGCTCATTACTACGTTACCCATTTACGTTACCTCCATATTACAACGTATTACATATCGTTACAATGTAACGGATTAGATTAAAATACTCTCAATCAATCGGCGGTTTCCTGGTGTAACCTCTCCGCCGTAGTTGGAAACGGTCAGAATCAGGTCAATAGCCGTTCTCAATCCTCGAAGCTCGGCAGATACACGGCTGCGCTCATTGTGGTAATTCTTCAATGCCTCACGCTGAATAGGAAGCTCAATAGAAAGTTCAAAGCGTGTGCGGCGTGGTGTGGATGGGTTGTTATAGGTGCGATCCATTGCATCAATGGCAGCCATGCGGCGATCCTCTTCAATGCTCATGCGCTTTTCTGTTGCTTCAAGGCTTGACACCTTGGCCTGCAGTAACTCAAAACTGCTCATACCGTTCTCAATTCTCAATGCTGTATTATTCATGGTTTCTTATCCTCCTAAACTCAATATGTTATGCTGTGACTACTTCATAATTTTCCGGGATCCTGGTTACTGGCATATAACGACCGGATGATTGGCAGAACCAGAAAGGGCGTTTGAACTGATACGCCGCGGCGTGTTTCAATAGTTCGATGCTTTCCCCAGTGCGGAGAGTAAAGCGGATCACTGCGCCGACAGGTAAATTTTTCAATGCGTGCGGATCTTTCTTTGCTTCAATGTTCTTTCTGCATCTCTCACGCCAGCTATTGGCATATTCTGAATCAGTAGGGGAGAGAAGAGAGAGAATCGAAGCCGGGCAATGATCTTCACAAGGTCCCATGCTTTCCTCCATCGTCTTAACTCCAAAGTTGAAATAATCCCGGTTGTTTGTGTGCGTCAATGCAACGGCGGCGAATGTCTCAAACTCTCCGGTGCTCAATACGGTTGCTTTTACTGCGGCGTAATATGTAGCCCCGACCATGCAAGAGCGGACAACCTCATATTTTTTCGTGTCGTTCTGCCAGGTGTAAAGCTCGTCAATCTCTGTTTTCCGGTCAATAGCTCCGGTTCTGGTGTAGTGTGTTGCGTGTGTATAATCCCATCCCATGATATAAACCTCCTTAATCCTGCACCGGTTCACATTGTAAGCGGTGGTTTTTGTTGAATGTTATCAATATACGTTTTGTGTGGTTCCTCTGTTTGAAATTCTCAAAGAATTTTATCAATGTATCATATTTGAAATAGTGCAAGCCGATTTCTGCATACTCAATATAGCGGCTGTCTGTTATATAGATCCCCTGACAGTTTCCGTATTTCTTGAAAAACTGCATTTTCTCTATGTACTCATCAATATTTACGGTTTGCCCCTCTTGCAGATGTTCCAATACTGCGGAGCGGTTCAGATATTTATAAACCATCCTAAAGCCTCCGATCGCTCAATATATCCGGCGGAGCCGGGGCGGCTGATCCGCCGCCGTCCGCCTTACTCTGCACAATGATCCAACTTATCTTTTATATCTTCAATATCTGAATTGATGCGCTCAATACTTGCATAACGCTTGCTGTTTATTTTTTCTTTGAATGTCTCAAAGTAAGAAAGAGCATAAGAAAAATAATTCATCTTGTTAGACACGCCACGCGCCGCGGTTGCGTCCTGACAATTCAAAACGGCGTTAGATAATAAAATTCTAGTTGCGTCAATGCGTTTCTGCAGTTCGGCTATCTCATTTGTATAGTTGGCGTTGTCTGCCTCTGCCTGTTTTCTGGTCCGTCTCAATGTTTCCGCTCTCTCCATCAATGCGAAGCGGTGAGGGCGTAACAAGTAGCCGCTTTTGTCGATATGGTCCGCAATATCCGCGGATCGTTTTTCATTTCCGTAAAATGTGTTGTATGGTTCGTATGTGGAACGTGTGCCGCTGCCATCTGTGGTGGTCAATACTAAAGATTTTATATAATTGTTTCCGCGTCCGTCTGTGCTCTTTCTGGCATCGTTCAGGGCATACCGCCGGGAAACATCAAATATTTTTGTTTCCGGTTCTTTTATATAACATTTATCCTGGGCGATTATAAAAACGCTTTCGGTCTGTTTCTTGCGCAGTTCCTCAAAGTCTCTAATATTAAAACAATAATCTATATCAAGACCAGGGGCAGCGGCTCTATAATTCCAATAACTAACACCATCACGGCGACAAGCTGAAAAATTGTTGAGTTTAAGCACAGCGAAATATAAATCTTGCAGACATCGCGAAGCGGTAGGAACAATAAAAACGGAGATTTTACACGCTGCCGGGTTCATTGTCTCGGCTACTGCCTTTTTAACTGTGTTTGCGGTAAATTTCCCGGGCTGCTGCGTGATAAAATACGGCTTTTCAAAGTCGAAGCCCTCGACATCATGCAAAAACTGAAAAGCTTTTTTGTTGATAGATAAAAGATTTTTAATATATGCGTTGTTCATGGTTTAGGCCTCCTTTGCTGCCTCTCTGGCGGTTTCTTTAAGTGCGTACTGTTGAAACTCTCCCACGGTTTCAATATGCAGAAAGTCAGGAGAGAACCGGCGCACGGTGTAAGCTCTACGGCTGCCGTCAAAATTGTTTTCACTGGTAACAAAACAGCGGTTTTTATACAAAGCGGATTCTATACGAGATCCCCAATATTTGAACGTTTCACGGTCGAAGAAATGACCGCCGCCCGTTTTATAAATGGCTTTCGCCTCTGATAATGTCATCATAATATATAAGCCTCCTATATTTTGAGAGGGAGCGCCCCGGAGGGCGCGCGCCTCGTTTCTGTCAATTAGTAGTTTTCAAAGTATTTATTAAGGGCTGTTTTTTCGTCCTCTGTAAAAATACGGTCAATGGCTGCCGCGGTGCGTCTACAAGCCTTAAAAGCCTTTAAGCCTTTGCGGATCTGATCCGCTCCGCCGTCAATATATCCAAACTCTGTTAAAAAGTCCGCCTCATCTGCGCAGCTCTCAACACAAGAAGCATCAGACAAGATACAATACAAGCAATCTTCTTTTGTCGGCTCATGCGTTGCGCTTGGGTTGCATTGATAATCAAAAGTATAGCGGCGATTATTTGCCGGGTTGATAATGCGGCATTTATAGAGAACGTGGGACGGTGTAAAAAGATCCTTTTGTTCGTCTGCCTCTGTTGCTGTGAATTTCAAAGAATCAATAATTTTTTCTGCTGTCATGGTCTTTCCCTCTCTTTTCTGTTGTTCCATCCGGGAAAGCCTGTTATAATAGGAGACAAGCCCCGGAGGGGTGGCGGCGGTCCGTGTCGCTTGGTAGGTGTAGCGGATCGCCCTTTTTTATTTTGGTTCAACGGTCGTTTTCGTCAGACTTGCAGACGGCGGCTTTCGGGGGTTCGCCCGTCCTATTCCCTTTTATGCTGCGTGTATATAGGCAACTCGTTCCAGCCATCGCCCCGGCTCAATAGTTCCGGAGCGGTTCCCGCTTTCCCCTGGGAGCGTCGGGGGCGTTAATCATTGTTAGAGTGCTAACTGCTTTCACTCGATGCCGGGCCGGTTTTATACCGCTTTCCCGATCTCGTGCGGTTCTGAAAGTTTCAAAGTGCTTTCATACTTCCAATAACTTAATTATCTTTTTTATATGTGCGGTGTGAATTGGTACACCCTAGCACAGGTTTACAATTTTCCTTTTGCCTGATATATGCACTCATTACCACAGGGGCAGCCCTCACAGGAGATACAAGCCGGAGGCGGTGGGGCGTGTGTTTCGGTCTCGTCTTAATAAGTGCCGCGCCGCCGTTGCCTTGGTCCGGGTTGATTCCCTTGGTCCGGTCTGCGGTGCGTTGTTCTTTTGGGGTACACCGTGCGCCCTTGCCTGCGCTTGTTTGTTTTGTTGAACGTCCGGCGGTTCGTTGTTGTCCGTTGCGGTTCGTTCTTTATGCTTGTATTGTAAAGCGTATTCTTTACAAAGTCAAGCGGAAAATTTACAAATTATTGCGGTTTGTGAAATATGTATAGCCGACTAAACAAAATAAGGGCGGTTTGTTGTGTAAATTGTACACTTTACAAAGTGCAAGAAAACCCCGGCGCAGTGTTTACCATGTAAACGGCAGACTTGACAGGCGGCGCAGATTCCTATATATTAAAGGGGTACAGAGAGAAAGGAGGGCGGAGCCGGTGCGGTTGAGTTTTGGCGAAAAAATGCGCGTTATGATGAAACGGCGCGGGGTATCGGTGCAAGAGGTGGCGGATCGTCTGGGCGTGTCCCGGCAGAACGTAAACCAGAGACTAAACGCCGATAAATTCACGCTTGACGATATGGAGAAATACGCCGCCGCCATTGGTTGCGGTATAGAGATAGAAATAACAGAGCCGCCGGAGGGCGGAGCAGATCCACATATAAAATAAATAAGGATAGCCGAAAAAGTAGAACGTAGGGCACAGAGAGAAGCAGAAAGCAGCTTTTCCCGGTGTCCTTTTTATTTTGCCCGTGTGACAGTGTAGGACCGCCACAGAGGGCACGGAGGAAAGGAGGGCGCAGAGATGGCAACAGAGAAGAAAGAAACAGCACAGAGAGACGAGAACGGAGTCAGGAAACAGAGCTATAAACGTTTTAAGGAGGGGCGCGACTATGAACCAACGGACGCAGAAACAACGGCGGCTTTATGTGATGCCTTTTTAACGGGATTCTTGCAGACAGAGGAAACGCCGGAGGGCGGAGAGGTACAGAACAAAGGGGGACGGCCTAGGAAGTTGGAAACTGTAGAAGAATTTACAGAGGTAGCGGAAAAGTACATTTTATATATTAAGGATAGAGCGGCGGAGGGTGTGCGCTTGGTGCCTGATGTAGAGGGCTTTTGTAGTTTTGCCGGGATTTCTAGGGAAACGCTTAATAATTGGGAAACAGCCCGCCCGGGTGCGTATTCTGACACAATAAAAAGACTGAAAACAAGTATAGCAGCATTTAAGAAACAACTTGCCTTTGCTGGCAAGATCCCGCCGATCGTATTCGCTACGGATATGAACAACAACCACGGATATACACAGGCGGCGCAAAAGATAGATCTAAACGTTGGAAAACAGGCGGCAGAACTACCAACAGCGGCAGAGATTGCGCAGCGTTTACCGGTGGAAATGAGCGGAAAAGATCCGGCAGACACGGACGGAGATATAAATATATAGCATTTATGCGGTTTTGCGGTTCGTTTTCTTTTACTTTTACGAACTCCGGCACGTTTCCGGCGGTTCTGGTGTGGCAATCCGGGGACAGGTCCGGCAGCTTATACCCTGGGGCGGGGGTGTAGAGCGGAGCGGATCAGGGGCAACTCACCCCTCTGAGTTCCCGAAAAATTAAAAAGCCCCAAACCACCCCGATCGTAAAATGGCAAAGAACCCTATTACCGTAAACCACCCAATTTACAATGTAAGTATAAACACGGCATCCGAATAACAAAAGGAAAGTGAGGACTTTACAAAACCACAAAATCCAAAATCGGCGGATGCCTACCGGCATAGAAAGAGAGAAATATGGAACAGAACAAAGAAACAGCAACACAGAATAAGCAGAGAGAGGCGGAAGTATGCAGAGAGAAGAAACAGACCGCATGGGACAAATGGAAAGAGGACACACTGCGGAAGTTCAACCGGACTGCATGACAGAGGCATACACCGTAGGAATCTCTGAAACGCATATCAGAAACAATGCAACGGTATTCCGAGTATGGCAGATGATAGAGTGTGGAGAACTTACCAGAGAAGAGGGATTGTACCTCATGGTAAATACGCTTGCGGATGAAAACCATCGTCTGAATCAAATGTGCAATGACCTCATAATGAGGATGCCGTCACGTCTGCACGTAGAAACGATAACAGGCAAAAATTAAAAATCGGCGGAGGCTTACGCCTCATAGGAGGTAAAACCGGATGAGCAATGAAAACAGCAATTCCAAAAATTCCCCGGAAAATAAAAAGAGGTCTTGGCACAAGGAACCGTGGTATAAAAGGCTATTCGACAAGATTTTAGTATCGTGTTTTCTTCCGTGCAAGCATGAGTGGGAAGTGTTGGAAGTCCTCTGGACGGCACATGATTACAGCGGTTTTAAGTACGATGTATGCAGATGTGGGTGTAAGAAATGCGGAGAGATAAGAATTGAGAAATTTTTAGTGTAAAAGACGGAGGTAGAGAGATGGTAAAGACGGTTGTTGCGGTTATCGTAGGGTTAGTTTTGCTCAATACAGCGTGGTTTGTATTGAAAATTGTGATTCTGATAGTGGCAGAGAGAAGAGAATACGAAAAATACAGATACAAAAGCCCTTATCAGTCTCCACACAGAGAGGCTTTTATCATGGAGTGCTCAGACCCGAATAGCAGTCCATACGCAAGGCAGTTGGATAAGTGCATCAAAAAGATGGATAGGGAACAGAAACGCATAGCGAAAATCAAATTGAAATCAGACAAGAAACTGTCGAATATGAGCATTTAGAGAATTTTGACGTATCGGAGGATGTGCGAAATGGATAGACCGGTAGAAATCACAAGAAGCTATGCAGAGTGCAAATTCTGTAACGATATTGCTGATATGTGCAATGAGATACCAGATTGTACTCACTGTGAGAATAGAAAAGGAACATGGATAGATACAATCACGAGCCTGCTTGGCACAAAAGCGGTTGTCGTTCTGGAAGATGGCAAAGTGGAGACATATCCACTGGATAGACTTAAAGTTATCACAAAGAGGGAGAGACAATGAAAATTATTGAAGAAATTGGCGAAGCTGCAATGTTGGAACAGCTTGCAGAGGAATGTACCGAACTTGCAAAGGCAGCACTCAAAATGGCAAGGATCATACGAAAAGAGAATCCGACACCTGTAACAGAGAAAGATGCTATTGCAAATATCAGAGAAGAGTACACGGATGTCGTACAGTGTGCCGGAGAACTTTCATTGACCGTAGATGAGGAACAGATGGCACGCAAACATGAGAGATGGGAAAAGAGAGTGAGGGATAGAGAATGATACCATTTAGGCATTGCATAAGGGAACCGCACGGATCAGCAGTGAAATTTGAGATACTGGCAGCAGCACCGAATGAGTTTCAGGTACGTTACCCAGATTACGATTACATCAAAATGGGAGCCGGGCCGTCAGTGCTGTACAACAGAGAACAATTACTGTGTTTCCTATTGGCGTATGACAAGACAGAGTGCCTTGAATTTATGGAAAAACTGTATCATCACATGGGATGGCCTACTGAAAAGCTGCATGAGAATCCGGCGTTTGCCGAAGTGATAAAGGAGAAAGAGGCATGATAGCACGTTTCTTACAGAATATTGTCGTAAATGACATTGAGAAGAATATGGAAATGAATATTGATAAGGGCGAAGAACTTTTTGCCATCGACAGAGGGACCCATTATGAGCTGAGAAAGGCTGACGGATGGGGAACTATGGCTCCGAAAGAGTGCGAGGGAGAATATTATGAGATCATCAAAGAATAAAAATCCGTGTTTTGATTGCCTTGCATCAGAAAAAGAAAATGAGGAAGTATGCAGGACCATACGGGCGATATTAAATAAGCACAATAGCGTACAAGTGGATCTGAATGATCCTGGCAGCATAGGAACATTAACCATAGGGGATTGCACATTTAACGTTTATCTTGGAGGCACAACACTGAATAGGCTGTCGCTTCTGCCGGACAAGGATGTATATAGGCGTGTATTCACACTGATAGAGGCGTAGGGGGATATGTATGGAAAATGAGACAAAACCACAGCTCTTTATCATGGATGAACGGCTCGGAGATCCCATACCGCTTGCGGAAATTAAGGAAATATCCGAGCCTACACTGGATGAAGAGTATGATATGCCGGATATTTCTCATCTGAAAGAGGGATTTGAAATACCTTTTGAAGTGAAAATGAAGAAATCTGCCATAAACAAACTGTTTCAACCGTGTTTTGGCAGAGATCCTTACAGGAATCTCGAAAAATGTGCCAAGTGCATACTGAAAAAGGACTGCGTTGTGGCGAAAATCGAGAACAATTTCAACATGAGATTAAGGGCATACCACCCTTGATAATAAATCACAAGGAGGACACCAATGGAAGAGAAAGAAAAGAAACCGTGGAGACCGCCAGAAGCGGCACATTTACCAGATCCGATAGCGTTTGCCATGCAGGGTTTTGAACGCTTTGGATTACCGAAAGAACGGCTGATACCACCATTACAAACATTTGACAGAGTGATGCAACACTCAACATTTACCGAAAACCGATGGTGGGAAAATGCAAGACAGGTAACGGCAACATCATCGGCAGAACAGTGGCGGAGAGTGAGCATCGAAAGAGCACGCTGTCTCGGAGAACCATGGCCTGATTTTGATGATATACCGGTTGCGAGTATCACAGAGGATTTTTCACAGAAATGTCAAAATGCCACAATCGGATTGTTAAGAGATCAGGTTATAGCGTCATGCGCTATTCCGGGAGAAACATCGTTTAGAGACATTTTTAACCAGTTAGGTATTAAGGAGGACAATATGGATAGAAGTTTAGCGGACAAGAAATTTAAGAGAGTAACTATTGAGTGCGAGGACGGCACGACTTACGCTGGAAAGATCAATCATGTATGTGGCAGCCCGTATCGTTGCGACAAACTGTGTGTAGAAGCAATAGTTGAGGACAAGCCTATTGGAGCATACGGTATCGAGAAAGTCCTGTTCCAGAATCCGGCAACAATCGTATTTTGGTCTGACGGCACAAAGACGGTTGTAAACTGCATGGATAATGTGGAAATCAAGAAAAAGGTTGTTGATGGCAAGGAAGTAACCATTCGTAAGCCTAAAAAGGCTGATACCTATTTTGAGGAAGCCGGTCTGGCTATGGCTATCGTGAAGAAATGGGCCGGCAACAACGGAAATTACAACAATATCTTCCGTGAGTTCATTCCTGAGATGGCGCAGGCTGAAAAAGAGGCAAAGAAAGCTGCCAAGAAAGCTAAAAAGGCGCAGAAATCGGAGGAATAACCAATGACGCTGAGGGAATTTGCCAAGGGATATGACGGCAACATTATGCTGAAAGCATTTGAGAACGAGAAATCAACAACTCCGACAGCAATTATGATGACTCAGATTACGGATTCTATCAAGGATGAGGTTCTTGACAAAGAAGTATACAGCTACACAATGGTTTGCGCTTCACTGTTTGAACGGTATCTGAGAGTGAATTTTGAAGCTGTGCCGGAGATCCCAAACGAAACGGAGGAAACCACATGAGAACCTATTTTTTTGACACAGAGTTTACTGGTCTGCGTAAGGACACAACTCTTATCAGCATAGGAATTGTCTCAGACACAGGAGATAGGTTCTATGCAGAGTTGACGGACTATGATGAGGGTATGTGTGATGAATGGATTGAGAAGAATGTTCTCGATCATTTGGTTTTGAGTGGCAATGCGGAGTTAGAAGAAAGTCTGGCAGCCGACAATAAAACAACGACTGTAATCGGCAGTAAGGCAGATGTTTGTTGCGAACTTATGGAATGGCTTGAAATGGACGCTAATTTTGACAGTGATTATGCTGCGGTATTCGTTTCAGATGTCTCGCATTACGATATGGTGTTACTGATTGACTTATTGGCAGGAAACGCTATGAAGTTGCCTGAGTTTATTACACCGGCTTGTCACGACATCAATCAGGACATTGCAACGATGCTTGATATTTCAGAAAAGGCAGCTTTTGACATTTCGAGAGAGCAGTTACTTACGGACAGAGGAATTGCTTTGCCGAAAGGTCAGAAACACAATGCACTCTACGATGCGGAAGTTATCAAAGCGATATATGAGGACTTTTTCTCTGTGGGGGGGTAAAACAGGGAGGTAAGAATGGATAAGGGACAAATCTTAATGGATTACCGCTTGGCGAAGAACCATAAGAGACAGATACCCATTCTTGCGGACTTGAATGTGTGCGACACGCAGACAATAGTAGAAATTCTGGAAGAGGGCGGCTACAAGCGTATGTTCAATACGAATGGTGTGGATATTTCCGTGAAGAAAACAGAGATTGAGCAAAAGTATTCTTCCGGGGAATCCATAGCCGCCCTTGCAATGGCATATCACATTTCAAAGAAACAGATTAAGGTACTTCTCGGAGTAGAAGAGACGGAGGAAAAAGGAACCATGTCTGAGCAGGAAATGATAAAGAAACTCGGAGAACTTACGAGCGAGGTTGAAAAACTGAAAGCAAACAAGAAATCTCTGGAAGAAAGAAATGCGCAAGTAGAAAAAGAGAATGATGATCTGAGGAAACAGATTGAACAGCTTGAAAGTTTCAATGCAGAGCTGGATGCCACAGTCAAGGAACAGACTGAAATGCTGAACGGTGGAAAGTTATATGAGAACTATCAGGAAGTTTGCATTAAGAACAGCAAGCTCAACGCAACGGTTGATGTCCTGGTAGAGAAAATCAGTATGCTAAAGGCGGTGGGCTGTCATGGATAATGGAATGGAACTCAGAGTGAAAGATTATTGCGCTTTCTGCCCTGATTTTGATGCTGATGTTGATAAGGTTGATATTACTGTATTGGCGGATCGTACACAAAGGGCATTAACGACTATCAGATGCAGACACGCCGAAAAGTGCGAAAGAATATACGGGAGAATACAGGAGGGCAGAACCAATGAAACAACGGTGGTACAAAGTAGTGTTTGAAACCATTGAGAGAAAACCAATCCGCAGAACTGTTACCGTATGCAGCACGGACAGTGTTCATGCGTCTGCTCTGGTATATCAGCAGTTCGGTAGAAAGAAAATCAAGGTAAAATCTGCCAAGAAAGTAAAGGAGAGCGAATGATGGATAATTTGAACTTGAAACTGCAGTCCCCGGATGAAGTAAAAACCATGATGTGGACTGGGGAAAATCAGCGTGAAATGTTCGATCTGCTTACTTGCGGCAAGAAAATTGATGATTATATGACTGCCAGTGGAGAGAACTTTTTCATAGACCATAGCACCGTAAAAGGTGGGTTGGTGATCGTTACCAACATAGGAAATCAGTGCGGATGCAAAATACCGGTAAAGATAGGGGATTATGTGTGCGGTCGCAGATATGGAGATAAATGGTGCTTTTCCGTTGCAGACGGTACGGCTTTCGAGAACAATACTTGTGGAACTCTTGAAAAGAGAGATGGGAAAGAAAAACCGATAGACATATTCAAAAACCAAGAGCAGTTAGAAGAGTGCCTGAGAGAGTGGCAACACAGATTATTCCTTGATGGGTGGCTAATACTGGCACATGTTAAGGATAAGATTATGAACCCTAATGGAGAAGAGGTAATTGACGCTGCCGGATATAACACATTCATATTTGAATCCAGTCAGGCAAACATCCAGTTACTCAGCGATGAATCTTACAAAGAGAACAATACATTGTTCAAACACTGCATGGAAAAGGATCTTGTGCATGAACTTTTGCATTGCAAGTACGATTGGATGGGATGCCAGGGTGGAACCTATGAGGGCGTGTATCTGGATGCGACCGAACACCAGAAGCTAGAGGAAATGGCAAAGAGTCTTATCATGGCAAAATATGGTGTCGGTTATGATTACTTCATGTGAGGTGCAATATGACAACGGTGGTGGTCTATAAGACCGATACAAAAGAAGTTCTGGCAGCTATTCCGATGGACGGCGGAGATGCCGTCTGCCGGAATGATGTGGAATTTCAGATTTACAACGGAACAGAACCGATCTTTACGGAAGTTCCCGGAGGGATAGTTCTGGCAGAAAACAAATTTATGCTAAAGATGGAGGACAAGAACAATGAAAAATAAAGGAACATGGATTATTGTCGGCATTGTAGTCGCATTTGTATTACTGATTGCAGGAATTTTCGTAACAACGAACAACAGAGCCATTTCGTTAGAGGAACAGGTTCTTACGGCAGACTCCGATGTGCAGACGCAGGAGAAACGTAGAGCCGATCTCATCTACAATCTGGCAGACTGCGTAAAAGAATATGATAAGCATGAGGCAGATACGCTTTTGGCAGTTGTTGACGCAAGGAACAATGGCGGTGTGGATATTGAGAATGTCACAACTTCCATTGCTGCGGTTGCAGAGCAGTACCCGGAACTGAAATCGAATGAAAATTATAAAGAGCTTATGAATGAATTGGCTACGACTGAAAATCTGATTGCACAGTACAGACAGTCCTATAACAATGAAGTCCGGGCATACAAGAAATATGTGCGTAAGTTCCCTCATAAGCAGATCTTAGGAATGATGGGATATGAGGTTATCAATTATTCATATCTGGAATACAGCACAGAGGACAGGCAGCCGGTAAGCAATCTGTTTGGAGAATAAGCCTATGAGAAAATGGAGTACGATAATCTACTCCGGCAGTGGTTGGGATTTGACGGTGCGAGAACTCATGTTTAGCATCGTCATTATCCTTGTCATGCTCACGGGTGGATTTTTCATCAGCGAAAAGATTTCTTCCTCATGCGACAACAAAAATGAGGAATATTATCAGGCAATTAAGATCGATAATGACGCAGAACAGTTCCAGTATGGAATGAGAACCAATGTAGGCAATGCGTTTGTAAAAGGAACTCTGTCGGTTGTAGATCCGGTTACTGACTCTGATATTGATGGCGAATATGCCTACATAGAAGTCAGAGAGGAACATTACAACCAACACACCAGACAGATAGCCCATACGACAACGATAAATGGAAAATCCCACACATATTACACAACGGAAACTTACTATTCGTGGGATTATTACGACAGTTGGGAAAAACATAGCGAAAAGGTATCATTTCTTGGCGTTGAATTTCCATACGGCACAATATCCATGCCGGGAGACTATCATATAGACACACAGAAGAAATCAAGCCGTGTGCGATATAAGTATTATGTCGTAGACACTGCCTACGATGGTGTCATTTATACAGAACTGAAAGATAACACGATAAGCAATGGCAGCACGTTCATTCAGACTGATACGTTAGATAGTGCTGTGGATTACATGGTAAGCAGCAGTACGGCGATGATAGTCGGATTCTGGATGCTATGGATTGTCTTTATAGGGGCGGCGGTATACGGATTCTGCTATTTGGATAACAGATGGTTGGAGGATGAGTAATGTTTATAGTAAATCAGGATAGAAATACGACAATCAACATGGGAAATGTGAAAGAAATTTCATTGCATGGGAAACAAATCTTTGCAGACGATACCGTAATTGGTAAGTACGGAACGGAAGAAAGAACAGATCAGGTCTACAATGAAATGCTGCAAACCCTATTTTCCCCATACATGATGTTGAAAGATGCAGAGTTGCCGCCGGACTCAATGAAAAACTTTGCAAACGGAAATGTGATTCTGCTGAAAAGTGCGGACAGAGAGCCTGACGTGAAGTTTTATGACAATGGATTATATTATATGCCGGAGGAATAGAGATGAAAGATTTGATTTTTGCACTTATATGGTTTGTGGTACTGGGAATTTATATCTTTGTGAGTTGGAAAGATGCAAAGTCCAACAATGAAGTGAAGAAAGAAATTACACAGATGAATGAGCTGCTATTGGAACAGAACTCTCAGCTCAAAGAACAGAATAAGCATCTCAATATGGTTATTCTGAGTGTTTGCAGTAAGAGTGTACGAGATAGAAAAGACCAGGAGGAAAAACGTGAAAAAGCAACGGAAAGAGACACGCCTGAAAAGGAAACGCCTGAAAGCAGCGTATAACACAATCTTAGAAGAAAACCGCCGATTAAAAGGTTGGCAATCAGTGTATGGTAGAAAAGAGATTAGAACATTTGGAGAACGCAAAATACTCACAATATTTGAAGCAGGAAGTGACAATATGGGAGAAATCATAAAAGACAGAATGGCAGTTGGAATTGGCAGAGCACTTAAAGAAAATGGCGCAATTCAGTTTGAAACATACGATGATCCTATGAAATGTGGAATTATTGTGGATGCGAAAGTTAAAATCGTTATGCCGTAGGTATATTACAGAGCCGTGTAGAGCCGTGAGAAAGGATGAATTTTCATGGCTCAACACGAACTATCGAATAAAGAGATTATCGTAAGGCTTCTGAAAAGCGATCTGAGTGACTATGACAATCTTCTGTCCTTACTCGGAATGGCAAATGAGGTTATTCGGGAAGATAAAGAACTTTCACGGAAATTAGCGAATAAGGTCAGATTCCTTGCACTGAGGCTATGTGCGACAGGAGATATTAAATATTACGATTTGTACAATAAGGCTCTTTTGTTCTTGGCACAGGAACATAAGGATTTTGACTCTTATCTGCTTTATGTGGAAAAGAACAGAGATCCAGAGGACAGATACTATCAGCCACGAAGAAATAAGATTTATTGGCTTGTACAGAAGATGCAGAGGCTTATTGATGATGAGTTGGATATTCTATCAATATCAATGCCTCCTGGCACCGGCAAGACCACACTGGGAGAGTTTTTCATATCGTTTGTAATGGGGCATTACCCCAACACACCAAACCTTATGTCCTCCCATTCTGGATTTATGACGAGAATGTTCTATGATGCCGTTCTCAACATAATTACCAGCAATGAATATTGTTGGAGCGATGTGTTCCCGGACATTGTATTTGAGGGAAATAACGCAAAAGAAGAGACAATAAACCTTGGAAGATGGCAACCGTTTAAGACACTGACCTGCAGACCAATCAGAGGTTCCCTTACCGGTGTTACCCGTTGTGAGGGATTTCTGTATGTGGATGATTTGGTTTCCGGTATCGAAGAGGCTCTGTCTATTGATCGTCTGGATAAGTTGTACGGAGAGTACACCACAGACCTTAAATCTCGTAAAAAGAAGAAAGCAAAAGAGATCCACATTGCAACCCGATGGAGCGTGCATGATGTTATTGGCCGGCTTGAAAGAATGTATGAGGGCAATCCGAGGGCAGAGTTCATTGCTGTTCCAGACATTGATCCTCAGACCGGAAAAAGCAACTTTGATTACGATTATGATGTTGGATTCGATGAGAAATACTTCCACGATATGGAAATGTCGATGGATGATGTTTCATATCGCTGCCTGTATAAGAGCGATCCGATTGAGAGAGAGGGTATTCTGTATCATCCAACAGAATTGCAGAGATATATCGGAGGACTGCCGGACAGAGAACCGGATTCTATATTGGCAATCTGCGATACCAAGGACACCGGTACAGACTACAACTTCCTCGGAGTTTTCTATCAGTACGGAGACAGATACTATCTGGAAGATCTGGTATTCAAGAACATCGACCCTGGGACCTTGGACGAACTCAACTCAGATATGCTTGTTAAGCATCATGTACAGCAGGCACAGTTCGAGAGCAACAAAGAGGGTAGCAGAACCGCAAATGAAGTTGAGAGACTTGTCAAAGCAAAAGGCGGCAGATGCCATATTACGAAGAAATACACTACTCAGAACAAAGAGACCAAGATCATCGTCAATTCTTCATGGGTTAAGGAACACGTCATATTCAAGGATATTACAGAATATGAGCCTAAGAGTGATTACGGTGTGATGATGTCATTCCTTTGCAGTTATACACAGCTCGGAAAGAATAAACATGATGATGCGCCGGACACTCTGGCAATGTTCGCCCAGTTTGTAGATGCTCTTCTTGGCGGAGAGGGACAGGTAGTAAAGAGAAGCGACTTAGGAATATAGAAAGGGATAGCATGGGACAATATAGTTTCGCCACCAACTTAAAAAAAGAAAGAACGAATAGGGGAATTACACAACACGAACTTGCAACGGGCGTTCATGTGGCGCAGAATACAGTGAGCGATTGGGAACAATGCAAAAGTTATCCGTCAATCGACAAGATATACGATATAGCAAATTTTCTCAAAATCCCTGTAAGCAAGTTGATTTCTGATGTTCAGAAAAACGGTTGTAAAGCCGACTACACACAAAAAAACAAATTTTTTTGAAAATTTTGTTTATTCCACTTGACAAAGAATGTTTAGTACGCTATACTACGACCATACCAAGTGACACGGACATAAGTTAAGCGGAGTGAACACAAGGTATTTGGCATTAAAGTTTCTCCTAACAATTACGGCACAGCGACAGTGCCGTAATATGGGAAGTAAGCTAACTCGGTAGAAGCGATGGACTGAAAATCCATAGGAGTTGGTTCGACACCAACACTTCCCACTTAGGAATTGTTGTTCCCCGACAGCAATCCAACATCGGAGGGTTCACACTTATGATGGACCTCCGAAACCTCACATGGAATCTCCCAAAGTGTGAGGTATGGACCATTAGCTCAGTTGGTTAGAGCATCCGGCTCATAACCGGACGGTCTGGGGTTTGAGTCCCTGATGGTCCACGCATGGCAATCCGGCACGAAACTATAAATATAGCCATGGCAGTGAAGCTACGCCAAGATACACCGGAGGAAGTAAGGCGGCTGAGTGCGGCGGTGCAGTGCAGAAACGGTATGACTACCGCATGACCGTGACGGCTACCAGAGGTAGCAGACAAGAGAGGATGCAAAAAGATGTATATTCCTGAATTTTGGTGCGGTGTTGCCGCAACGATAATCACAGAAGTAATAATTGCAATCGCATATTCCATATATGCAGACCACAAGAAAGGAGGCAAGAAGTAATGAACAAAGCTGAATTAGTACAGGCTATGGCTGATGAAGCCGGACTTTCTAAGAGTGATGCCGAAAAGGCACTTAACGCATTTGTGGAAGTTGTCGGCGGAGAACTTGGCAAAGGTGGGAAAGTGCAGTTAGTCGGTTTCGGAACATTTGAAGTGACTGAGCGCGCTGCCAGAGTTGGCAAGAACCCTCAGAACGGAAAAGAGATTTCCATTCCGGCTTGCAAAGCACCTAAGTTCAAAGCCGGTAAAGCACTGAAAGATGAAGTGAATCGCTAAATGATCGGAGCGAACTTGGTGTAGCGTGGTGGTTCGATTCCACCTGTGGGTGTAGCTCTAGCGATTAAGATTCCCACCGCTTCTTTCCTAATGTTCTTGGCGATACAAAGAAAATTCCGGGCGAACGGCAACGATTGGTGGTGTTGCGGCGGACTGTAAATCCGTTCCCTCGTGGTAAACATTGGAGGTTCAATTCCTCTTTCGCCCATTTTCAACCGAGAATAGCGCTGACTGTTTACAGTTGGTTTAGTGTTCCGGCTGAAAAGTATTGGCAAAAGCCGTGGTAAGCAATCATTAAATAGGGAGATTGCAATGCTCACTGAGAGGCTTATGTGAGTAGTCCGGGAAAGCCGACAGGACTTAAAATTGGAGAGCTTGCGTAAGTCACGCTAAAGACCACTGTTGCAACGGTGCCTACGTTACGGTTAATGCCACGGTTCCCCGACCGGGGATAGTTGGGTTCGATTCCCAACCGTAGGACGAGCGGATTTCTTAACTGATTTTCTTAGTCCGGCTTTAACAGGAAAGAAAATTGGCGGTGGCGAGGTTCCGGTGATCACCAAGTGCTTTTTCATTACCAAGAGTTTTTAAGAAAACTCCGGTGCGGAAAATTTACTGCTTAGAGTGCATGAGCGTTACAGCGATTTAAGCGGCGGTGGAAACTTCCGAGAAAGACCTGATTACAGATGTGCGTGAGCCGTAACCAATCGAGCCGTCATGCTTAGTCAGGCGCAGAGGAATGTAGTAGAGGCGGAGAACTGCGATAACAACGTACATCCGAGGTAAGGCGATAAAGAGTTGGACTCGCCAGAGGTTCTTTGAGTATGTAGTCGGTGGATTATGAGAACCATGTGGAGGGGTGCAAGGTCCGAGAACCACATTAAAAAATGAAATACCTTTGTTGGCAACTGTCTTACACGTTGCATCGGTTCGGTAGTGGCAACCATCCAAGCTGCCGCCGGACTGCATCAGTACATAGTTTAATGGGAGAACACTTTTCGCGAGAAGAGGCGTGAGTTCGAGTCTCACTGTACTGGCTCTTGGGATATAGCTCAGATGGTAGTAGCACACGACTGTTAATCGTGGTGTCGTGGGTTCGATCCCCACTATCCCAGTTGGAGACACTTGACTTACTCTTTCAAAACACTCCACGACAGAAAAGGTTAGGAAAGGGCGTTTACGACCGGCGGAAGAGGATCTCCGACTTGTACGTTACCAAGGGAAAACTACTCTGCCGTGTGTCCGGTTGGTCGAGGGTGCGGTCTTGAAAACCGTCTGGATGTAAAAGTCTCTGGGGTTCAAATCCCTAACACGGCGTTTATATGGCTCTATGGTATAAAGGTTATTACGCCCGACTGTCTATCGGAAAATTTGGGTTCGATTCCCAATAGAGTCGTTATGGTGCATTGCCGTAATGGTAGCGGAGTGGCTTGCTAAGCCATCCGGCAGAAATGCTGTATAGGTTCGATTCCTATATGCACCGCTATGAGACCGTATTCCGCCGGTGGAGGAGGTCTCAGAATTGGATAGTAGGCAGTAAAGGGTAACTGCAATATTAGTACGGTTGAGGAAAAGGTGCGTCCTGGTGTGGCAACAGCGCAAAGTGCAGTGATTGGAATAAGCAGGAATGGCAGCCACCCGCCTTTGATACGATAGGTTCAAAAATCCGTACGCACCAAACACATGAGGTAATCTGCGACTATCGTAATATTCCGGTGTAAGGTTCGATTCCTTATCTATCCAAGGGACCTCAACGCTTTATCTCTGGTTTCCAAGAGGTCGTGGAATAATTAAAGGCAACATCAGAGTAATTGCAAGGAAAAGCACTTTAACTACCCGTTGTGTCGATGTGAAAGACAATCGTTTCTGCCATCTGTACGAAAACAGATAGGCATATTGCGAGAGTAGCTTAATGGTAGAGCAACACCTGTTGGTGTAAATGCCGGTTCAACTCCGGCCTCGGCAAAGCCGTCCTGACTTCGGACGCTAAACCAGTTGGGGTTAGAGAGATTACCCGAAAGATAGTTCCTATTGGCATACCCGGTGGTTAGGGTGTATCACAGCAAACCATAGTGAGTGTACGGAAATATTTAATCAAGTCCACCGTTCAGGATGTCGGCTGTGTGACGGTTAAGAGTGATTATGCGAGAAATGCGACATAGCAGAAAACTCGGAGGTTCTTGTGGGGCGAAGAACCATTATGGCGGAGTGGAGCAGTGGTAGCTTGCCGGGTTCATGCCCCGGAGGTCACAGGTTCAAATCCTGTCTCCGCAATCTTGCGTGGTAGTTCAATGGAGAGAACATTATGAGCGGTTGTCATGCTTCATGTGACACGGACAGCAATAATTCTTTTTTCGATGGTAACGAAGAGATGGGGGTTCGATTCCCTCCCACGCAACTGATACGGATTTCCGTATTAAAACTGAACATGGAGAGATGGCGGAACGGTAGACGCGGCAGTTATGTACAATACATCATGTTTGTGATGCTGACAGCAAATATTACAGCTTGGGGCCTGCTTCATTGTTGGTTCAAATCCAACTCTCTCCAATCAAGGCGATGGCACAAACGTCCTTACAAATCAATAAGATGTGCCACATGGCGAGGTAGCTCAGATGGTAGAGCAATGATATGAATACGCAGATCATGTTAGTGATCTCAGCAGCAATCTCATTCCAATCCAGGCATGTGTCGGCGGTTCGATTCCGCCCCTCGTCTCTGCCCCGATTGCCGGTTATGGTAAACCGGAGGGAACATGGTTGACAGGAGTGTTCCTTACAGCAATCGAGCATACGGGTTCAAGTCCTGTCGGGGCAATTAAGTGACGCTTACAGCAATCTCTCAAAACAGAAAATTCCATTGACAATATTTTCCCGTTTGAAACAGCGTCATGTAAAAAGAAAGAGGTTGCCTATGAACCGAAAAGAAGATTATAGGGATATGGAAAAGTATCATAAGGCGTGTCAGAGACAGCATAGGCGATATTACAGCAAAACGTCATTTCTATATCCGTCTCATCCGTGGACTGCGGAGGAAGATGCACTGGTAATCAAGCATGAGATTACCGATTCGGAATTGTCTGAGAAAATTGGTCGTTCTGTCGGAGCGATACATAACAGGCGGTATGAACTTAAAAAGTTAGCCAGATAGGCATAAAACTTTACATGGGACACTTACAGCAACCCTTTTGGATATGACTGTTAATCATAAACCCCAATAGTGTCCTGACAATGAAACAGTAAACAATTTTATAGGGACTCCTACAGCAATCACAATGGTTAAAGCAAATGTCTAAAAAACAATGTGAAACGGTTCAATTCCGTAAATGAGAGTCCTGGAAAGGTAGGAAAACATGAGCTTTGCAGATGCAATGAGAGAAGAGGGTAGATTTACCCGGACTGAAAATGGTGCAGTGGCACTGAATACTTCTGGCGATGCAAGATTGGATTTGTTTGGCACAATCGGATCGCTGAGAGAGGCTGATGAGAACAGAATTACCACTCTGTTTGCGGAGGCATACGCACAGGACAAACTCTTTGCTACAAAGATTGCGTTTTATGCAAGAGACATTCGTGGCGGTCTTGGAGAGAGAAAGACTTTCAGAACCATTATCCGTTATATGGCAGAGAAACACCCAGAAGCACTCAGACCGAACCTTGATTTGGTTGGCGTGTTCGGAAGATATGATGATCTGTATGAGCTTATCGGTACTCCATTGGAGGACGATATGTGGGCGGCAATGAAGAAACAGTTTGAGGAAGATTTACAGAACCTCAATGCCGGAAATGCAATTTCTTTACTTGCAAAATGGATTAAGACCGCAGATGCAAGCAGCTCTGCCACAAGAAAACTCGGAATCCTTACGGCGCAGAAATTAGGCTATCCGGTCTACAATTTCAAGAGAATCGTCCGTAGTATGAGAAAACAGATCGGTGTCGTTGAAAGTCTTATGTCAGCCGGAAGATGGGATGAAATCAAATACCCGGAAGTTCCGAGCTGTGCGATGATGATTTACCGCAAGGCATTTATGAAACATGATGCTGAGAGATTTGGAGAGTTTATCAACAAAGCAGAAAAGGGAGAGGTAAAGATCAATGCCTCAACACTATTCCCTTACGATATTGTTGAGAAGATCCTTTACGGCAGAGAGAGCAACAAGGTACTTGAAGCCCAGTGGAAAGCCTTGCCGGATTATGTGGAGAAAGGAACAAACGCTTTAGTTATGGCGGATGTGTCCGGTTCCATGAGAGGCAGACCTATGGCAACATCAATCGGTCTTGCAATCTATTTTGCAGAGAGAAATGTGGGTGCATACCACAATCTGTTTATGACATTCTCTGACAGACCGGAGACGGTTATTCTGAGGGGAGAAACCCTTGAACAGAAGATTTGCAACGTGAGCAGAGCAAATTGGGATGGCAACACAGACCTTAAAGCTGCTTTTGAGAGGGTTCTTGAAATTGCGAAAAAGCATAATACTCCGCAGGAGGAAATGCCGAAAGCAATCGTTGTTATCTCTGATATGGAAATTGACTATTGCGGAAACCGTGAGTGGTCGTTCTATGACAAGATGGCAAATAAGTTCTGCAAGGCCGGTTATGTAATCCCGAACATCATCTTTTGGAATGTGAACAGCAGACACGATGTATTCCATGCAGACCATAACCGTAAGGGAGTGCAGCTTGCAAGCGGACAGTCAGTTACCGTGTTCAAACAGATTCTGCAGAACCTTGGTTACAATCCGGTTGAGGCAATGGAGAACACGATCAATTCTGAGAGATATGATTGTATCACAGTCGAATAGAGTAAATACTGACCGGGGCAAATAGCTCCGGTCAAATAAAATATAAAAGGAGATAACCACCAATGAAAACACCCTACAATGAAATTGTGAACATCGCAAGTATTGGTTCACAGACAAATCCGATTTCTCTTAATGAGATTTTGAGAAAGGCAAACGATGAGCAGCTTACACCGGCAGCACAGAACAAAGAGAGAGTATTGTTTCTCGGAATTGATGTGCAGCAGGATTTCATGGACAATGGAGCACTCGGAGTTCCAGGAGCGCATGGAGATGTGGAGAGAATGACACAGTTTATCTATAACAACATGGATAAAATTACAAACATTGCGGTATCTATTGATACCCACACACCACATCAGATTTTCCATCCGTGCTGGTGGATTGATGAAAATGGCAACAATCCGGCTCCTTACACGCCGATTACGCTGGCAGACCTTGATTCTGGAAAGTACAAAGCTGTTATCTACCCTCGCCAGAGCCGTGACTATGTAGAACATCTGGAAAAAGACGGAAAGAAAACCTTATGCGTATGGTCTTACCACTGTTTACAGGGTACGTCTGGTGCAGCATTTGAAAATCAGTTTGCTAACATGATTTATTTTCACTCTGTTGCAAAGAAAGCCGTTACGCAGCGTCTTGTAAAAGGACAGGATCCACTCAGCGAAATGTACGGAATTATCAAACCTGAGTATGATACAAAGAACTACATCAATATCGACTTCCTGAACAAACTGGAAAATTACGACAAGATCATTATTGCAGGAGAGGCAAAGAGCCATTGCGTATTGGAAAGCATTAAACAGATTCTCGAACATTACGCTAATCGCCCAGAGATCACTCAGAAAATCTATATCCTGGAAGATTGTATGTCCTCCATTCCTGGGTTTGAGGATGTTACTGAACAGACCTTTGATGATTTTAAGAAAACGTACCATGTAAACATCGTGAAAAGCACAGATGATATTTTGTAGGAGGTAGCCGGTATGAATGAAACAGAACAGGTAATTGACGGATTAGATGAGGTTGAGATCGCAAATACATCCATTGATGAAATCGACAGTGAGAACATCAATTTAATTTTTGTCGGAATCGACAAGTCTGGTTCTATGGGAATGTATGAAAGAGATATGGTAAAAGCTCTTTCGGATTTCAAAGATGCACTTATCAATTCCAAGGAATGTGATGAGATTCTGGTTGCAAGAGCAGACTTCTCCGACAGTGCAACCGTAGGAGGCTATAAGCGCATTACAGAGTTTGACACTTCGTATAGCACCGATGGATGCACAGCTATGTACGATACGATCATTGATGGAACTGAGAAGTTGAAAGAATACAGAGACTTCCTCAAAAATGAGGGAATGAGAGTAAAGGCCGTGTTTGCAATTTTTGGAGATGGGATGGATAACTCTTCTCAGCCGGGAGGGTTTGCAAAGGCAAAGAAAGCGGTAGAGTATCTGAACGTGGAAGAAATCGTTACTGCGTTTATCAGTTTCGGAGGACAGGCAACACAGGAGGCGAAAGACCTTGGATTCAAGAATATCCTCGATGTAAGCAGTTCTGCATCAGAACTCAGAAGAGCTTTCAACTGCTTATCAAAATCAGTGATTGAAAACTCCAAGAGTGCCGTATCGAAACAGGATGATTTTTTTGACGTATAAAAAATGAGAGTAGAACGGCGATCCTAAAAGGGGTTGCCGTTCTTTTTTGTGGGAGGAAATACAATGGTTATAAATAAAATCGGTCAGCAACATATCGACTACGGTACGAATTGCCAGGACTACGGAATTGAATTTGATGGGATGAAAGTTGTTTGCGATGGCTGTTCGGAGGGGAAACATTCGGAAGTTGGAGCAAAAGCGTTTTGCCATCTTTTGAAAAATGACAGCAGAATTATACATGAATGTAGTGTATATACTGCCGCAGCCGCTTTTGGAGAGATACTTGGTCTATTCGGGCAGACTTCCGGCTCAATCAGAGATTTCCTTTGTTTTACGATCCTTATGGTTACTGAAAATGAGACACATTTCATGGTAGATTACTGCGGAGATGGTTTTATCGTGAAAGAACGTCTGGACGGAACGATTGAGTTTGAAGAACTATCTGACGGAGAATACCCGAAATACTTTGCCTACAATTATGTGAATAAAGATATGCTTAAACAGTACAAAGATGGTGTCAATTTTTCCACAAAGGCTTTTCCGAAAGATGAATACAGGAATATTGGTGTAGCATCTGATGGAATACGATTCGCCATGAAAGATGAACAATTTAAGAAAGAATTTACGGAAGTCCTGCAGAGCGGCAAGGAAGTAAGAGTAAAGAGGTTTATAAACAAACATCAGAAAGTATTCCAGGACGATACAACAATCGTATTGTAGGAGGGCATTATGAAAATGGCACTAACGAGGATAGGAAAAGAAAAGATAAGACAGCTTACTCCCATAACGGAGGGAGGCGAGGGATATATCTATGAGTTTGGCAACGATATTCTGAAAATTTACAAACCCTGTGTTGATATTGCAGCCAAGGAAAAGAAAGTTGCCATGCTCATTGACAAACCGCTGCCAAAGGAGGCTATTAAACCGATTGCGGCAGTGTATGACAATAACAATAAGTTTATTGGTTACATTATGCCAAAAGCCGTAGGAGAGGAAGTAAGAGTTCTCACAAGTAAAAAATATCTGAAAGCGAATGGGATAACCACGAAAGATATTTTGGAAATACTCGTAAAGATACAGGACACCGTGAGAGATATACATTCCGCCGGAGTGTGTATTGGGGATCTGAACGATCAGAACATCCTCTTTGACAAAACTGGAAATGTGTACTTTATAGATTGCGATAGTTGGAGCGTGGAAGATGAAAAATGTGAAGTTTGCATGGACTTATTCAAAGATCCATTGATGAAAGGAAATGATTTTTCAGAGGAAACAGACACATACGCAGAGGCAATTTTGATTTGGAAAACCCTTACAAGGATTCATCCGCATGGTGGGACTATGACACCAGATATGGATATTGTAGAACGTATGAAACGAGGAATATGCGTAATAGACAATCCAAAAGTAAAAATACCAAGAACGATTAAACCGTGGAAAAACTTATCTCCTTATCTGATTGATTCTCTGAAAAAGATTTTTGAGAATAAGAGCCGATCTATGGGGGATGAATTAAAACGCATGGCAAAACACCTTAAATTCTGCGATGTACACCAGGAGTTTTATTATGGCAAATATGCTCGTTGTCCGCTATGTGATAATAATGCAAATGTTCTTGCTAAGCCGGTATCACAAGGGGTAACAGGAGGGCTTACACTTATCACGATGCTCAAAGGAAACGATGTAAAAATTGTTCTAAATGAGCAGTGCTATATCAATAATGCCGGAGAAGTAGTGGAAGTTAAGAATGGGAATAAATTCACATACGAAAGCGGAATTAAATGCCATTTCGCAGAGGTTGGAGCAGAGAATATTGTAATAAAAGCGGATGATAGAGCGTTCTGGTTTGCCACGGATAGAGAATATGTGTTTGAGAAGAAACACAAGAGTCCGATTTATGCGGCAGGAGATTCAGTATATTTCATAAGTCCTGCCAATACATTAACCTCTATCCAGATCACAAAATCAGGCAACGGAATACGGACGATTACAAAATGTGGATATGAGAGTTACTTTGCGGTATCTGAGGGACATTCGTGCGTTGTGAGTAGATTTGCAGAAAACCTCATTGTGAATCTGGATGGAAAAAACATTGAGATACCATATACTGATACCGTGAATAATTATGGAATACACAGAGATAAAACAACCGGAGGATGGCTTATCGTGTTGGAAAACGGAGCCGGACAGTTCTTTACCTTTGTGTGCAATGAACATGGAGTAGTGTATAGCGAGGACCGCATTAAATATCAATGCGGGCTTGGCAATGTATGTTTTTATAACTCCAATATCTCAATACCGATTGATGGAAATATCAGAATATATTCGTACCAGAAACAGGCATTTAAAGATTTTGAGTGCGAAGCCGTATCGCCGGATAGCTGTTTAATCAAAGATTCCACAGCATTTACAATCGTCAATGATGAAAATATTTATAGACTTGTGAGAACTGTACGATGAAAGGAGAAAATGGTATGACAGAAGCGCAGAAAAAAGCAGTTGAGGTACAGAAAGAAATCGAAGAGGCCTGCATCCGGCATGGACTTAATCTTACTATCTTTGAAAATGGTATTGGATTTGTGGATCCCAAAGACAATAAAATTGTCATGGTATGGAGACCCAAGTATAAATCGGCACCGCCAGAAACACCACCTACACAGAAACCGTCCGGCGGAAATATGTCCGCTTTCATATTTGGCGGTTCAAAGGGAAGTGGCAGATTTATGGGAAACAAAAGGAAACATACAGTCAGAGGAATGAAACGGAGGTAGGTTGATATGCCAAGTTTTAAATTAAAACCGGAGCACATAAAGATTATGACAGACCTTAATTTTAGAATCTCCATTTTAATAGATTCTAAGGATAGGTATAGACCGGCAATAGATGTTAAAAGACCATTCGGGAACAGCGGCCCCACAACGAATGTGTGTGAAATCATGGGATGGCACTGCGATGAAGAAAGTGGAGAATACGCTGCTGAGGATATTGAAAAAGCCGAAATGCTCATTATCGAGCTTCCAGTTGCTTTGCAGATCGTGATGCAAAACCACACATTTGAACCCGGAGAATATGAAGTAGGGGAATATTCCTCGGCATACTTCAATTATGTTCACATTCGCAATTATCACGCATTAAAATCTCCTATCGCAGAAATAGAGGAAAAATATAAAGACTGCGATCAAATGGAAAGGTTACATGAAGTTTGTATGAATGTATCTGGCGATAACCCGTGGAAAGTGATTGACGATCTGAAATGGTTTGCCCAGACCGACTTTCTGACAGATGCAATAGTGGTATTTGAAAAGCATCGAGACGAACAAATCCTTGATGAATGGCTGAAAACACATGACGGAGAGGATTATTGCGAATATTGTCCTGAAAACGCTGAATGTCCTCACGGAATGGCTTGTTATGGTGGAGAACCTATCGAGCCGTCTTGCTACGGAGCAGATATGAAAGAATTTCTTTACACGGACTCTATTATTGAGGATGCACTGGAGGAAAGATATGGCGAAGAATAACAAACTGATAAATTCCCTGAATGAAATCGCCAGAAGAAACCGCTCACAGAACGTTGCTACTGCGGCAGACCAGATGATTCCACAGATATATGCTGCGATTGCCATAGCACTTCACAGAACCTATGGATTCGGATATAAGCGTATCAATGATGTGTTCGTAGAATCACAGCACATTTGGGAAAACTATGCCGGGGACGGAACCGGTATGGTAAAGAAGTGTGAGGAAGAAACCGGAGTGACGGTATGTAGCCCGGAAGAGGCACAGAGATTGATGGAGATGCAGAATGGGATGTAGTGAAAATTGCGGATCATGCACATGGCATGAGAATTTCAATGGGACAACGGATTGGATATGCGCCAATGAGGAAAGTGATTGTTACGGAGCAGTTACATCCTGGGACGATTATTGCATAGACTACGAACCAAAACACGGAGAATAACGAACTCAATTACATCATTTAACTTTCAATTATATCATTTGAAAAGGAATGACTACGTTGAATATCGGCTACACCGATATTTTAATGCGTTATCATTCCTTTTTTGTTAAAATGATGGTGTCTTGGTATAGACGTTGGTGGATTATCCCTTTCTTGATATGGAGTAGTGAACGCTACTCCATATTGGTAAGCCCGGATAGCTCAACTGGCAGAGCATTTGATTTGTAATCAAAAGGTTGTGGGTTCGATTCCCACTCTTGGCTCTTGCCTCTTTCGAGAGGCCATGGATTCCTCCATTATTGTAGGATAGGGCGGTGGCGAGCCGCCCAGTAATGCGTGGTGGCGCAGTTCGGTAGCGCATCTGACTTTTAATCAGACGGTCGTGGGTTCAAATCCCATTCACGCAACTATCCACATACAGAAAGGAGCAGCTATATTGGAAACGGAAAACGTATACTGCCCTGTATGTAAGGCGCGGGCAAACCGTGAAAAACTTCTTTTCAAGAAAGCACCCGGAGCATCCGGCACGATTTTTATAAACTGCCGTGGATGTAAGGAAGTAATAAAAATAGAATTAAGCAAAGAGCCTTTGAGCCGGTTAAGTCATAAGTAGACTTGATCGGTTCTTTTGTTTTATTCGGAAAGGGGAAACTTCATGTACGCAAGCAACCGTCCAACTCTCGGTAGACGAATGTTAATGACTGATGAGAGGGAAATTACGAAAGACAATATCATATCGGTTGTATCTAAGGCGTTTATGGAACACCAGGAGAATGTGGCACAGGAAGTTTTTCTTTTTGAGTACGAGAAAGGCAATCAGCCAATTCTTAACCGTGAAAAGAAAATCAGACCGGATCTCAATGCCACAGTCGTAGAAAACAATGCTTCAAAGATTGTGGACGTGCATCTGGGATATTGTTTTTCCAACCCGATCACTTTCGTACAGAGAGCAAAGATAGAACCGACAAAGAGACAGAAGAAAGCCTTATTAGGATTTTTGAGAAAAAAGGATGAGGACGATGGAGAGAATATTGACGATTTGAAGATCGCCATGCTCAATAAAATGATGCAGGAGCAGAGCAAAGCGGCAAAAGATATTGCCCTTGGAAGAAACTTATTTATCTGTGGTGTCGGCTACCAGATGATGCTGCCGAACAGAAATAAGAGCAGATATTCTCCATTTGAACTATTGGTTCCAAGTCCACTTACAACCTTTGTGGTGTACTCAAATGACGCATATAGAGAACCGGTGCTAGGATGCACCTATTCCGTACATGATGATGGAACAATTACTCTTACGGCATACTCAAAGAATTTCTGCTATACCATTGAGCATGAGTTGAACACGACAGACTATCATCTGAAAGAGAATATCGCACCAAACCCACTCCGAAGAATACCGGTCGTTGAATTTTATCTGAATGACCGCATGGGTATTTTTGAAAAGGTTATCCCACTGATGGATGCAATGAATCTTGTGGATTCTGACCGTATCAATGATATTCTGCAACACGTTCAGAGTTTACTCTGGATGCACAACTGCCAGGTAAACGAAGAGGGCAAGAAAAACCTCGTAGACGGCGATGGAGTCATTATGACAAAGAGTACCGGGGACGGCAAGGAAGCAAAGATCACTTACCTCAATCAGACATTGAATGAGAGTGAGGTTCAGAAACTTGTGGATCATCTCAATTCTCAGTTGGAGCAGATTACCTCTACACCATCATGGCAGGAGGCAAGTGGCGGTTCAACCACCGGTGCGATGCAGTTATCCAATGGATGGCAGTGTTTGGAGATTTCCGCTAAGACGGTTGAACAGTTATTCACTGAGCCGGAAATGCAGCTCATTGATTTGGCAATCGAAATCATTAAGACAGATCAGAGACCGTATGACGGTCTGAAAGATATAGAGACGGCAGATGTTGAAATCCGTTTCTGCCGTACAAAAACCTATGATTTGGTGTCTAAGACCAATTCCCTTGTGGCATTGCTTAATGCCGGAGTAGACGGTCTTACATCGTTTAACACTGTTGGACTGTTCACAGATCCACAACAGGCATGGGTTGATAGTAAGCCTATTATTGATGGCATACAGAAGAAACTTGCCTCCAAGGAGGAAAAGACACAGCAACCGAACCCTAACGCATACAAGGATGAAGAGGGGAACGGTGGGGAGAACAACACGGAAAAAGATAAGACAGAGGAATCTAAGCAGCCAAGTAAGACTGCAATGGTAGAAGAATAGGCGGTGTGAACTATGTATAATCCGGTTGAATACTTTGACGAAATGAACATTCTCAAAGACGATAAGCTCCGACGGAAGAAAACCGCCAAGGAGTTTATAAATGCACTTGTAGACTTCTTTGAAGCACAGTTCCTCAATCTTATTTCCGGCATTTTCCTTTACGAAAAGACGAGTGCTGATTATGAAAATGAACTCATGGATCTCTATTTTGCCATGATGCCTGAATATCAGTACGACACAGAAGTAAGGGAAAAGGCATACAGATTTGCAAAGTATATTCAGGAAGCCACAGAGAGGGCAGTTGCAAATGCCAACGGCAACGATAAATATAAAATATCTCGTATGACCGGTGGCATGATGAATGAAGAGGATGTTCCCAAAAGTGTGAAAAGAATGTTCTCTGATGTCAGAGCTACAGAGATTGCCCTAAATGAGACAAACTGGATATATAACTGGATAAATCATCAGAACCTTGTGGATAAGAAACAGAATACCCACACATGGGTAAGCATGAGGGATGAACGTGTCCGGGTTAGCCACTGGGAGGCGGACGGCCAAACAGTTCCTATTAACGAGCCTTTTATCATCAATGGGTACAAAATGATGTTCCCACTCGATGATAGTATGGGCGCACCGATAGATGAGATCATCAACTGCCGGTGCGTAGAATTATAAATCAGGAGGTAGAAAACCAATGGCAACTGCAAAAAAGACAGCAGCAGACAAGAAAAAGATGGACGATAAGAAGAAAGCAGCTTCAAAGAAATCCGTTTCAAAGAAAGATACTGCCAAGAAAACTGCCAATAAGAAAGCGGCAGCAAAGAAGTCCACAGCAAAGAAAACTGCTACCAAGAAAACAACTGCCAAAAAGGCAGCAAAGAAAAACTAACTGAATACAGTTAGAGCCTATGAGCCGGATGTGATGGAAAATCGTGTCCGGCTCATTTTTTCGGTTACAGAGGGAGTAATTCCTTTCAGATAACGGGTTAGAGAAAACCCTCATCAAACGCATACAACTATTGTCTTGCAGAGACGCAAGTAAAAAAACGCAGAAATTCACACGGAGAGAACCGTTCAAACGCAGGAGGTCAATTATGGCAGATGTAAACAGCACAACAACTCAGAACCAGACACAGCAGCAGTCTCAGACAGCACCGCAGAATCAGCCCACTCAGGCATCCGGTACACAGCAGCAGCCTCAGACAGATAAGCATGAGGAAAACAACTCCGGCGGAGAAGTAACCGTTGAGAGCCTTATGGCACAGCTTGCACAGGAGAAAGCGGCAAATGCGAAACTGAAATCCGATAACGACAAACTTTGTACATCCGAGGGAAATCTTCGCAAACAGCTTAGAGCGAAGCAGACAGCCGAAGAGCAGGAGGCAGAGGCAAAAGCGGAACAGCAGGCTCAGAGAGATGCTTATGTCAAGGAACTGGAAAAATTCAAAGCGGTAGCGGAATCATCGGAGCGTTACTTAGGAATGGGTATGCCGGCTGAAATGGCAAAGGCTACGGCAACAGCAGAGTATGAGGGAAGCATGGATGTTGTTACCGGAAACATCACTAAGTTTATGGCGGAAAGAGACAAACAGAAAGAGTCGGAAATCCGCGCTCAGTATTTGGCTCAGATGCCTACGCCACAGTCTGGAAACGTAGGTCAGGTTGACTATTCAGCACAGATTAAACAGGCAATGGACGCAGGCGATTCACAGGCTGCGATTCTTGCAATATTAAGTCAAAGTGCCGCTAACAATCAGCAGGCATAAATCTAAAGGAGGTAATGAATTATGGCACAGGGCACAGCAACATCATTCGCTGTTCCTAATTTTAGCGGAATGTTATTCGCTAAAGGACAGACAGCAACACCGTTCTCTACTATGATTGGCGCAAGACCTCTTGTAACCAATCATGTAGAGTTTACTTGCGGTCAGGAGTACAACACAGAAACAGGCGAACAGCCGGAGATTTCTGAAACAGCATCCCTTACTGCACCACAGCCGGAAATGGTAACTAGAAGCCAGCTTACCAATGTAACTCAGATCTTCCAGAAATCCGTAGCGATTTCTTACGGAAAGCAGAGTAACATGGGTACACTGCAGGGCATCAATGTGGCCGGTCAGCAGGCAAATCCTATGGACGAGCTTGCATTTCAGGTTTCTCGTAGAATGGCAAAGATCGCACAGGATATTGAGTACACATTCATCAACGGAAAGTACGCAAAGGCAACTACTGATGCAGAGGCCAATAAAACAAGAGGACTTCTGACAGCTATCACAACCAACGTACTTGATCTTGCTAAAAAGCCTCTCACATACTGGCTTGTAGCAGAGGGATTAAAGTCCATTCACGATCAGGGCGCAAAGACAGACAACATTGTTCTCGGAGTTGATGCAACTACAATGTTGCAGCTTAACCTTGATGCGCAGCAGAACAACCTTACAATCGTTCCCCTTGGAAGAGAAGTGAACGGTATCAAATTACAGACAGTAGTTACCCCTCTTGGAGAAGTGGCAGTTGCTTTGTTTGATACTATGCCTACCGGTACAGCCGTTCTGTTCGATCCGTCCATCATGGCTCCGGTTCATCAGATGGTTCCTGGCAAGGGCAATTTCTTCCTGGAGCAGCTTGCAAAGACTGGCGCAGGAGAAACATATCAGATTTTCGGACAGATTGGTTTGGATCACGGTCCTGAGTGGATGAGTGCTAAGTTCACAAATATTTCCACAGATCTTCCGAGCAAACTGACAGCAACCACAAAACCGGGGGAATAACAGGTCATACCCTTGACGGTGGTTCCCGTATCGTAGCCGATTCTTCTGTTTCCACATCATCAGATGCGAGCACAGAAGAGACGGTTACTGATGTCACAAAGAAGTATACAGAGGAAGAACTTAATGCTCTGACAGTGGCACAGATTAAGGCTATCGCAACGGAACGTGGGTATGACATGAAAGAAACCGTAAAAGCAAAGCTGATCGCAGAGTTTTTAACTCAGCAAGGGTAAGAAAGTGAGGACGGATTATGGACGCTAAATTGTTGAAAGTCATTTTAGATGATGAAACTCTCACTGACGAACAGATTGCCGTCCTCCTTGTGAAAGCTCAGAAACAGGCTGCAAATCAACACTTTTGGGCGGATGATGATATTCCGACAGAGGCAGAGTTGGAGAGGTTTTATAACCGGTATGAGTTTGAAATCTATGATTTGGCGAAAGCCATAAACTCTGACGATGCGAGGGGCGGACTTGTATCTCACACAGAACTTGGAGTTACCCGGAACTGGGGACAGACAGGCAAGAAAGATATTGAGTTGGCCTTGGCGAAGATCCCAACCAAAACCTATGTCGGTCTGTTAAGGAGGGATGGCAATGCCGAAGCTGAGACTTAAAGACCTCAGATTGAACCAAGTCCCTTTTTATTACCAGACCTATGACGGAACGGTGGATGAAGTGGACGAGGATGGCAACCTTACCGGGGAGAGCATACCGAAGTATTCAAATCCGGTTCGTGTGCTTGCGAGAGTAAGTCCGAACTCAGGAAATGCCGAGGACTCCCCATTTGGTAAAGATATTGTCTACGACAAGACCATATCAACCGTACAGAAATTACCGATTGATGAATACTCAAAACTCTTCATAGATGTGGTTCCTATTCTCAACGAGGACGGTTCCACAGATACAGAACCGGATTATATATGTGTCTGCCCGAAACATGATTTGCAACAGAATCTATGGGCGATACGGAAGATTAAGGGGAATATCCATGCAGGACAAAATAACGATCAATCCCTTTGACCCGGACAGCATAGATGAGGCTATTAAGAAACTGGAAAAGCGGAAAGAGCGTATACACAAATGCGCAGAGAAACTTATACAGAGACTTACAGACCTCGGAGTTGAAAAGGCACAGGAGTTAGTTCCGGTTGATACCGGTACGGCAAGATCTTCCATTATCGGTTATCTGGATGAGGCAGAGGGAGTTGGAATCATAAGTGCCGGAGGGTATTGCAAGTACATTGAGTTTGGTACTGGTGTAAAGGGTAGGGACAACTCCCACCCAAGCGAAGAGTACAAGGCAATAATGAACTGGGCATACAATTCCGGGGCAACAATCTTTACCACGAAAGACGGCAGAGAGGGTTGGTATTATCCGGCTGATGATGGCACATGGCGATTTACAGAGGGTATGCCGTCAAGACCATTCATGTATGAGACGGCGCAATATCTGAGGAAAGAAGCACAAAAAATAGCAAGCGAGGTATTCAAGGATGGTTAAGGACAATGTGAATTTGTATTTTACGAACCTCCTGAAAGACTTGCAGAAACAATACAGCAGTTTGAAAGGAGGACAGGTGTATAAAGCTACACCACCGTCATTCCCCTATATGTATTTCAAACAGATAGGCGGAGACGGAGCGTTATCCACACTTTCAAATACAGAGGACGGTATCAATCTTGGATTGGAAGTCAAATTCTATTCAAACAAATCCGCCTCAGAAGTGCGGAAGTTAGCAAATTCCGCAAGGGAATATATGGTAGGGATTGGATTTCATTGCGACTACTTCTCCCCTGTGGAGAATATAAGCGATACTTCCATTTCACAATTCCTTACTCGGTTCTCAAAATTGGAAACATGATTAACTCCATCGGCTAGGGTCGCTCCCGAAAAGCACTCGCCTGGTGTCTGCCGGTGGTTTTAATAAATTCAAGGCTTTACCTCTTAGGCAAAGGAAAACACAAGGAGGTAGAACGAAGATGGCAAAATGTACAAATGTGACATATCTCATGCACGAGAAAGCAGATGCTCCAGGAACATTTGAGAAGTTGATCGACATTACTGAGTACCCGGATCTCGGCGGAGAAAAGGAAAAACTCGATGTTACAACACTTTCCGATACGAAGAAAAGAACCATTAACGGTATCGAGGACACAGGGGATCTTGCTTTCAAAGCATGGTATGAGAAAGCTGATTACAAGAAACTCTTGGATCTGCAGGAAGCAGGAAAAGTTGATAAATACCAGTTATGGTTTGGAGAAGAGGGTGTTGACGGCAAATGGGAGTGGGCCGGTGTTATGGCAGTATATCCGACAAGCGGATCTTCCAACAATGCGAGAGAAATGTCATTCTCCATTACTGATGAGGGCGAAGAGGCTCTTCATTATGTAACAGCGTGAAAAAGTGAAGCAGCGGCAGGGGAATAATCCTCTGCCGTACAAATAGGACAGATTAACGAAAGGACGGTTAATAAGTATGATTTTACAGACAGCGAATGGACCTAAAGAGATTAAAGTAGCAGATCTCGATTTTACAAACCTTATGTGTGATCTGGAAGATCACGATGTAGATGTAATGGGACTTCTGGATGATGATACCAGAGAGAACATGAAGATTTTTAAGACAATCAGAGCGATCATCGCAGTCCTTACCGGCACAAAGGATCTTACAAAAGCCGGAAAGATACTGAGCGAACATTTGAAGTATGGTGGCTCCATGGATGAAGTCATGGAAGCCTTTACGGAGGCAATGAAAACCGCGGGTTTTGGCGAGGAAGCCGAGGAACCTCCGAAGAGCGGAGGAAAGAAAACCAAGGCGGCAACAGAGTAGAGGAAATAGATCTCAGTAAATACAAAACATTTACAGAGATTATCAATAAAGTTTGGCTTCCCAACGCTCTCCTTTATGGAGTTTCCTATGAGACCTTTTGGACATTGAACCCTACGAAATTAGAACCATTCCAAAAGAAGAGAGAAATGGAAGCGAAAGAACAGGCCACAGCCTTAGATACGTTGGCGTGGTCCGTTGGTTCGTATGTCGTAGATGCCATGGCAATCTTCCTTGGCAGAAATGCTCCGGCATACCCAAGCCAACCAAGAAGCATGAACAGCACAGAGGACGCACCGCCGGGAGCAAAAATGACGGATGCAGACAGATTCGCTGCCTTTGCCGCAGAACATAATAAGCGATTGAGACAGCGAAGAGAAAAGTAGCTGATTACATGGGGATAGGTTGACGAACCGAAACAGCGCAAGTCCGGCGCAGTTCCCCATGTTTTCTTATTTTACGGACAAACAATACCACCCACGGACAGGGTTTTACGAAGTGAGGTGGCAAAATGCCTGATAACAGAGTAGATAGCATTTTATTGGAAATAGAAGCCACCACTGATAAGGCAGACGGTGGTATTGATAAAGTAACAAAAGCTCTTGCCTCAATGAAGAAAATCACTGAGGGATTAGATACAGAAAAGTTAAAACAGATTCTTGATGTAATGCGTGGTTTCTCCGGCGTTGGAGATGATCTTAAAAATGCCGGAAGTGGTATGAGAAGCATTGCATCATCCATTAAGTCTCTGTCAGGAGTTGATACGGCGAAATTAAAAGAGGTTGCGGCTACTGTAAAGGAAGTCAGCACAGCACTTGGAAACCTCGGATCGAATAATCGCGTCAGCATCAGAATTGATTCTGAGGGGGCACAGAGACGTGTACAGCCTTTTGAGAACGGTCAGCAAGCAGCGGCAGCCACAGAAAGCGTTGCGACTGCATCAGAAGAGGCACAGGCAGCAATGAACGGTGCCGCATCAGCGGCAAGTCAGTTGGCACAAGAGGAAAGCAACCTCGGAACTGCCGGACAAAGTGCAGCAGCCGGACAGACAAACCTAAACGAAAGTCTCAATCAGGCAAACACAAATCCGGCTAATAGACGTATTCAGGAACTCATAGACCAGATCAATAAGTACAAAGCCACTGTCAGCGGTATGGAGAGTGGAAAGATACGGTTTGATACCGGTCAGTATGAGGAAGCTGTGAATGGTCTCAGACAGGCACAGGAACAGTTTAAGCAGTTCAAGGAAACGGTTTCACAGTCTCCTAAGAATATGGAGGATGTGGCAAAGTCCATTAAGTCCATAGGGGATGCAGCGCAGAAATGTGGACTTGGAACCTTTTCTTCTATATTAAGTGGAATTGCATCAATTCTTCCGGCCATTGAAACCGGGGGCATGGCGGCAAATGCCGGATTCCAGTCTATGGCGGTAGGTCTTGAAGCCGTTCAGGCGGCGATACCGATTATTGGTATTATCCTGACAATCCTTACTGCAATCATCAATGCGGTAAGGCAAGTGGCAAATGCTGTAAAGAACGAGACACAAAAAATCATTTCTGCCGTGAAAACGGTAGTGAACAAAATCCGTTCTGGGATTGCTGCAATTATAAACAAATTCAAGGAACTCAAAAAGAGAGTGAGAGAAAGCCTTGGATTTTCAGAAAAACAATCTGGTGCATTTGCAAAGAAACTCGGCTCAATCATCCGACTTGGAACGTTCATGTTATTACGTTCAATGTTTACACACCTATTTGAACTCGTAAAAACAGGATTCGATAACCTTGTTATTTATTCAAAAAGAGCCGGAACAGAGTTTCACAAAAACGTAAATCTGCTCTACAACGATTTGCGACAGCTTGGAGCATCACTGACAACTGCATTTGAGCCAATACTGAATGTAGTTACTCCGATTCTGGATTATCTGATTCAGAAGCTCGTTGCAGCAACAAACGCATTGGCACAGTTCTTCTCAGCACTCACCGGTAAGAAGTTCTATACCAAGGCAATAAAACAGAATAAAGATTATACAGATTCCTTAAATGGTGCTGCAAAGGCGGCAAAGAACCTTACCACCGGCATAGATGAGCTTAACATCCTAAGTGATGATAAAAGCGGCAGTGGAAGCAACAGCGGAGCCGATGGAAGCGGTTATGAAACAGACGAGATTGCGGATAAGTACAAAAATCTTGCACAGATGATTAAGGATGCTTGGGATGAAGCTGATTTCTACGATGTAGGAAGAATGTTCGGGGAGAAACTGAAAGAAGCCCTCGATAACATTCAGTGGGACGGCATCAAAGCATCTCTGAGAAAGATTGCGAAGTGCATTGCGACATTCCTGAATGGTTTCCTTGAAACTCCTGGATTGTTCACATCAATAGGCGTGACAATAGCGCAAGCTATTAACTCTGCATTTGAGTTCGTTGATTCATTTGTAGAAAACTTCCATTGGAGCAGTCTCGGAACGGCAATAGCAGATCTTATCATTGGTGCATTAGATACTCTTGACTGGACTCTGATAAATAAAACCGCAAAGGGACTTGCGCATGGTATCGTAGATGCAATCAACGCTGCCCTGCAGACAGAAGATCTCTGGAAGAAAATTGGAACAGCAATTTCCAATGCAATAAACTCAGCGATTCTATTTGCAAAGACATTCGTTACCGGATTGGATTGGGCTTCACTCGGAACCGCAATCGGCAATTTGCTTGGCAATGCAATAGCCGGAATTGATTATGTTGGCATTGGAGAAACATTCGCCGGTTTTGTAAATGGTGTATTTACTGCCGTACTGAATTTCTCAAAGACTTTCCCATGGAAAGATATTGCTACGAACTTTGCAAACGGTGTCAACACAGCACTGAAAAAACTCGATTGGAATACCATCAAAGATGGTTTCGATACTTTCTGTGAGGGACTTGGAACAAATATAAATACCGCAATTACGAAGATCGACTGGAATCTCGTAGGCACAACGCTTGGCAACAGCATCAAGACACTTTTCAGCGGTCTTGGAAAATTCCTTGCAAAGATAGATTTCAAGAAAATCGGAAGTGACTTTGCGAGTGCGATAAACAAGGCAGTTAAGACTATCGACTGGAAAGAAGCCGGAGGCACAATCAATTCCCTTATATCTGGTGTATGCACACTGATTAACACTTTGATAGACGAGGTAGATTGGTACGAACTTCTAAAGGGCGTAGGAACGGCAATGTCCGAGATTGACTGGGACACAATCCTCAAAACAGTCTTTAAGGTATTTGCAGCCAAGTGGACGTTCAAGAATTTGTTCAAATGGGTATCATGGACCGCCATTTGGAACCAGTTGAAAACAAGCATTGTAGAGGGAATATCTAAGAAGTTTGGAATTGGATCTGATGATGGAGAAATAAATACTGTCGGAGAGAAAATAGTCAGTGGCTTGCTTGGTGGAATATCTAAATCCCTTTTGCCGGCACCATTGCAGACAGCGTTGAGTTGTTTCGGAAATGTGACAGATGTTGTCAAAGGAATATTTGGCATAGGTGGTTCATCCGATTCAACCGTATTCAGCACACTTGGAAGCAATCTTGTCACTGCTTTCAATGGAGGCATCGGAAAGAAATTCTCAGACTGCCAAGCAAAAGTTACGGAGTGGGCCGGAAAGGTCAATGACTGGTTCTCGGGTACGAGTTTTGGAAAGATTTGCAAAGAGACTTGGGAAACCCACGGTCAGAACATCATAACCGGCTTTAAGGACAAGATAGGCAATGCTTATACCACCACGAAAGACAGCATCACGACTTGGGCTGCTAAGGCCAAAGAGTGGTTCAACAATTCATCATTTGGTGGGGTCAACATGGAAACATGGACCGGATATGCAAATGACATTATCTCCGGTTTCAAGACGAAAGTTGGAAATGCCTATACACAGACCAAGGACAATATTACCACATGGGCCTCAAAGGCAAAGGAGTGGTTTAATAGTTCTTCATTCGGCGGAGTGAACAACGGTACATGGACCACCTACGCAAATGATATTATCACTGGTTTCAAAACAAAGGTGGGTAACGCATACACCACTACAAAAGATAACATCACAACCTGGGCGAGCAAAGTTAAGGAATGGTATACGAGCAGCGGCTTTGGAAACATCAATAGCAATACTTGGCAGACCTACGCAAACAATATCATTTCCGGCTTCCGGGAAAAGGTTGGAAACACCTATACCACCACAAAGAACAACATTACTACTTGGGCGAGTAGCCTGAAAGATTGGTTTTCTGGATCTTCATTCGGAAATATCAACAATGCCACATGGACCACTTATGCAGGAAATATCATAACTGGTTTCAGGAACAAAATAGGACTGTCGTACACAGATACGAAAAGCAATATCACAACATGGGCTTCAAACCTCAAAACGTGGTTCTCTGATAGTGGTTTTGGAGGCATCAATAGTTCTAAGTGGAGTACCTATGCAGAGAATATTATTTCCGGCTTCAAAACGAAAATCGGAAACAGTTATACGACTTGTAAGAGCAACATTACAACATGGGCTTCTAATGTAAAAACGTGGTTCACAAATACCTGTTCTTATGACAAGTGGTATGACATTGCAAAAAATGTGGTAGATGGTTTTAAGAACGGTATAGGAAATCTGTACTCTACCTGTAAGAACAACATTGAATCGTGGGGCAGCAGTATTATCTCATGGTTCAAAGACAAGCTGGATATTAACTCTCCGTCCAGAGTATTCAAACGATTAGGTGCATATTCCGTAGAGGGATATAACATCGGCGTAGAGAAAGAGGGAGAGAAAACAAAAGGAATTGTCACTTCCTGGGTAGATTCATTCGCTGATATGGACGTGAACCTCGGAACACGTCTGAAAATCAATGACAGTGCATTGAAAGAATACAGCAACAATTATGGAAGTGATTTCACGAATGAAGCAATCGTGCAGCGTGTGACAAGGGAGGTATCTACAAACGGAACCGTGCAGGCAACGCTTAATTCCGGCGGCGGTCTGAAAGAAGCTATCAAAGAGGCTCTGGACGATCTTGGAATAACAACCGCTGTGAGTGAGATTTCCAAGAACACCAAGACACAGGCTGATAAGAAAGAACAGACGATTGTTGAAATCGGTGGAAAGACAGTTACGGATGCAGTAACCACACAGCGCAATGCCAACGGTTACAGCTTCCAAGGAGCGTAAAGGAGGGATATGGAATGGCTTATATATCAGTAAATGGTTATGACTTTCCCCCTCCTAAACGTGGGGCAAAGCCAACTGTATCTACAATGGTGGATGCCGGAAGAAATGCCAACGGCACGGTCGTAGGGCAGAGAGTTGGGCGAGATCAGTACAAACTCGACACTCTGGAATGGCCGTGGCTGACGGCAGCAGAGTGGAGCCGGATGCTTACGGTGCTGAGTGCGTTTTTCGTATATGTCACTTTCCCAGATCCGGTCACTATGAAAAAAATAACAATAAAGATGTACCCCGGAGATAGAACGGCGGAACCGTACTGGATAGATTCAGACGGAAATCCAATTACCTATCAGAGTTGCAAAGTAAACCTTATTGATTGCGGAGAGTGATTGTATGCAGAAAGTATCAAATGAATACAAGGAAAGCATGAAAAGCTCTCTTAGAGAGCGGTCATATATGATGATTTCATTCGGTCTGGTAAATCAGGAAGCACAGGCCAATGCAACCGTCATAGGTAACAACTTTGCCTACTATTCAAAGCAGACCGGGTTGTTCGGTCAGCGAAAAGAGACAACCGTATATGCCACATTGGAGCAGGACTTCACAAAGGTAGACGGCTCTATGTATTTTCTCCCAAGGGAGAATACTTCCGGGAATTACTACGACACCGGTTTGATAAGTAAACCTCTGATTCCATCAAGCGGATATGAGCTGCTTATCGAACTGAATGTTGTAGCAACAGACATTAAAGGACTGACTATCAATTTTGGAGAGGTTTATCCTACCAGGTTCGACATACTCACGAGTAGCGGACAGAGAATAGAGATTGCTGACAACGATCAGTCAGAGTTCAGTACAGAACAGGTGTTAGAGAATACCACATATATAAAATTCATCTTCTACAAGATGAAAAATCCATATTCCAGACTGAGGATTTATTCAATTCAGTTAGGCTACGGTCTTGTTTATTACAATGACGATATTATGGATTCTAAATTAGATAGCTACATATCCCCAATTTGCGAGGATGTTCCACAGATAGATTTCATGGTTAAGTTACAGAATTACGATCAGTATTTCAATGTAGACAACCCAAACTCAGCAATCAACTTCTTGGAGACAGGGCAGGAGATGTATATCTGGTACGGTTATCAGTTGCCGAACTCAGACACTATCGAATGGATAAGAGGGGCAAAGTTACAGTGTAGTGCATGGGAAAGCGATGATTACTCGGCAACGATAAGGTGTCAGGATCTTTTCAGAAACATGGACGAGGAATATTACAAAGGCCGCTATGCTCCGGCAGGAATCACATATTACCATGCAGCAGAATTGGTCTTTCAGGATGCCGGAATTGAGGAATACTACATTGATCCGTACCTCAAAAAGTCAACCACAAAAAACCCCATACCGAGGGTTAAGCACAAAGAGGCTTTGCAGATTATCGCTAATGCCTGCAGATGTGTTCTTTCACAGAACCGGTACGGCAGACCACAAATTAAATCCTCATTCGCACCGGAGTACGACATAACGTGCAACGGAGAGACAGAGTATTCCCATGTTCGGAATATAAAGAGTGAGACTGCAAAACAGGAGTACGCTTCATTTGCACACAACTACACCACTGTAAATGCAGAAATGTATTATCTCCCGGAGAACCAGAGTAAGGCAGATAAGTATACCGGATATATTTCATTACAGCAGTCCAATAAGGATTGCCTATTTGAAGAAAATCCGATTATCTACATAACTCAGGAAACCGCCTGTATGTACTATGGTTTGCAGTTAATGTTTGGCTCTACACTGCCTGACGGAATTATATTCAGGACTTTCAATGACGGCAAAAAGGTGGATGAGTATGAGGTAAATTCGGACATTACAAAGAGGCTGATAGTGCAGCACGATTTTGATGATTTTGATTTGATGGAGATTGAGTTTACAAAGACAAAAGAACCATTCAACCGCATAGTCGTTGATTACTTCTCATTTGGCGATATAACGGATTTTACAATGGAAAGGCAGGATATGACCTCTTCTCCAAAATCAATCAAACAGGAGCTTGTCAAGGCAGTCAGAGTGCCATGCTATTCCTACCAGAAAGGAACTGCGGAAGAAACTCTTATTAGTGAAGAGACGGAGGCAGTAAAGGGAGATATTCAGACGTATTATCTCGGAGATCCGACTTATGGATGCAGAGCTACGTTCAATTCCTCGGCATCAAACGTTAGCATCATAGAAAACGGAGATTATTATGTGACAGTTAAGTTTCTGATTACTGGCAAGTACCAGTTTGAAATTATAGGACACAGATACAACATTGTTGAGCAGTATGCCGTAAAAACGCTCAATAGCAGAGGAAAGACCATAACATGGAAAAATCCTCTGGTAAGCGATATGGAAACGGCAAACCACTTGGCAGACTGGCTTGGGGATTATTACAACGCCGGTATTGAGTACGAATACAATACCCGTGGAAATCCAGAGATTGATGCGAACGACATTGTTTATCAGGAGAACGCATATCGCCCTGGATTAAAGGTCAATATCTATCGCCACATTGTTAATTTCTCACAGAGTTTATCTGGAAAGGTAATTGCCCGTAGGGTATCAGAAAAATAAGAACAGAAAGGAAGAGGAAAATGAATGGCTATTAAATCCGTACAGGCTATCGTAAACGGTGTGACTACCACACTCACATACGACAGCGCATCAAAGACTTACAAGGCTACGCTTACCGCTCCGGCAAAGTCCTCATACAATCAGTCAGGACATTATTACGGAGTACAGATCATCGCCAAGGATGAGGCCGGCAACACGACTACCGTAAACCAGTCGGATGCCACACTCGGAAGTAAGCTGAGGCTTACGGTAAAAGAGAAAACCGCACCGGTTATCACAATCTCTTCTCCGACAGCATCACAGTTACTTACGAGCAATCAGCCGACAATTTCATTCACAGTCACAGATGATGATTCTGGTGTCAATCCAGATACAATCAAACTGCTTATTGATGGTTCTGAAATATCTGGAATCACAAAGACAAAGACAACGTCCGGTTATTCATGCAGTTATAAACCGTCCACAGCACTTTCAGACGGTTCACACACCGTTGTTGTAAAAGCATCCGACTATGACGGCAATGCAGCTACTCAAAAGAGTGTTTCATTCAAGATCGATACTGTACCGCCTGAGTTATCAGTTACAAGTCCGGTAAACAAACTTGTCACGAATAAAACCAAAGTAACGGTAGCCGGAACTACCAACGATGCAACATCAAGTCCGGTTACACTGACAATCAACGGCAGTGCAGTAACTGTATATGACGATGGTACTTTCTCAAAGGATATAACCCTGAAAGATGGCTCAAACACCATTACCGTTGTAGCAAAGGACGGAGCCGGAAGAACCACGACCGTCACAAGAACAGTAACCCTCGATACAAAAGCACCGGTTATCTCAGATGTTTCATTGGCACCGAACCCGGCGGATGTCGGAGCAACCTATGTAATTTCTGTTTCGGTAACAGATTAGGCGGTGCGGCATGGCAGCTAACATATTGGTAAGGGACGTTACGATAAGTCCAAACCCCGTGCAGGCAAAGGGGAAATACACAATCTCAGTTTCCATTGAGGAACTGAAAGGCGTTGCATTTGTCGGCAATTATGTTGGCTCCTATGTCAATATATCAGACAAGGAAATTCCTGATAAATTGCCACTGGCATACGTTGGCAATTACACCAAAGGATAGGAGGCGATGAATAATGGCTGATATAGCAAATGTCACAGGAACACTTGACGATAAAGAACTGAATTTTCAGCACTCTATCGGAACCGTATATAAAGCCTCCGCAAGCATAGATGGTTCGGAAAAGGATCATGTAGCCGTATTGACGGCAACGGATTCTGCCGGGAATAGTACAACGGAAACAATGGTTATTTCTATCTCTGGTTCCTGGACCACTCCAAAAACAGATTGGTACGGTTACACAGACGATGATGGGATTTATCACGGAGACCGGTTTAACACGGAGGATTTCAACCGGATAAAGAACAACCTCGCATATCTCAGAGAGATAGCCGTGGCAATGTACCAGGAGTTTTCCATAAATGATCTGGGAGACGATAGGAGCAAAGACCAGTATTTTTATGCGGATGAGATAAATCAGTTGGAAGAAAACATTAAGCTCATAGCTGAAAACACATTTAAACCGGACATAGGGGAGAACCCCTTATACACAGCGAATGGAAAGATTTTTGATTTCAACGAACTCAACCGCATTGAAAGCCTAATTTTGGATTTATTCAATCAGTTATTAAACCAATACAGAGGTCGGCAGATGCTTACCTTTAACTTTGGCATAAGGAGGGAGGCGTTCTAAGTGGCGTGGGAACGATTAAAGACAGACTACAAGGATGCCGTATGGTCCGGTCTGCGGAAGTTCATACCTATTGATAATGGGGACGGCAGTTATTCCGTAAAAGATGTGACCCAGTACACGGTGTACGATGAATCGTTTTTCGGTGCGTATGATGCCAACCGCATCAATACAGCCGTCAACGCAATCATGGCAGCATTGGAAAACGGAACAGATTTGTATGAGGTATTCACAGAGTTTTTTGAGAACCAGAAAGTTGAGTTTGACAAGAGAGCAAATCTGGATCTCGACTCATTCAATATCTTTCTCGACAATTTGCAGGCAACGGCAAATGCGGATGTTGTGCAGTTAAAGAAAGACTACACATCTGAAATGACAACGTTTGAGAACAATCAGGAAATATTGTTTAATCAATGGTTTTCAATGATTAAAGATCAGTTGTCAGCGGATGCAGCCGGAAAATTGCAGAATGAAATCAACGATGTGGAAACCCACATCAGAAACCTTGCAGTGAAGATACATTTCAACGATACCGTTGGAACTGCTGCTGCAATAACTGTACAAAATGTAACATCCGGTAACAAATATACTGTTACAGATTATACTCAGCCTTTGTATCTCACAGAGGCAGGAGAGTACACAATAAGCATTGCGAATGACAACTATATAGTTGCCCCAAAAACATTTTCTATCAGCAATGCGGATCTTATGACACATAAGACTTTCAGAATCATGGACGGCAACGGATTGGCGTTTGTCGATGGTTTTGTAGGAGCCTATGTAAATAAATAACGGAGGTAGACAAAATGAGAGATTTCCCTAAGAGACTTGCAACCGCCGAGGACATTAGAAATTGTAAATCCTTGGTGGATGATGGCGCATTTGCAGCAAAAGACCTGTTGGAAGCCATCGAAGATCTTGAAAACATGAATTATCTTCATTGCCCGGTTCTTGCGGTAGGAGAGGATAAGAAAACTGTTACCATTCACTATTGTGCTGAGGCAAAAGCAAATACAAAGGCGATTGTCGGAAATAAGACGGTAACAATCACAAACGTAACACATGAAGAGGGCGAACCGGATGAGATTACAGGAGAGAAACAGTTGGAAACGACCGTTATTTCCACATCCGCTATGGTATCTGTGGATGCAACAGAAATCGCAGTTACCGCACCATACACCATTTACGACAGTCTCGGCATGACGGCCGAAGAACTGAATCAGATTAAGGAGGAATTGGCTAATGAGTAAATTCTACGGTTATGATGAAGCAATGGAAAATGACATTGCGAAGATAACCACCCCGAAACTTGCGCTTATGTCCGATGTCGTTGCATCTGATAAGAAGTTTATTCGCATGGAGAACGGTTCCCTTACTGTTATCGCAGGAGTTTTGATTGCGGTAGGCAATTCTGTTTTTAAGACAGAAAAAACCACTCTTACAGCGAGCAACTTGGACGGAACAGCAACTAAGTTTGAGGTGGGAAAGGACTATTGCATTTATATCTGTGATCCTACCGGTGGAGATGCCACGAACTTTGCCGCAGAACAGTATCGTATTTCCCTTAATACGACATATCCAAACGGTTATACGGCAGTTACATCAAGAAAAATCGGTGGCTTCCATTACGGTGTTGTCAGAAAAACAAATAGTTCTGGTATTCCGATCAGCGCATCAGGTGCTGCATTAGGAAGTGGATGGGAAACAAACGTAACAGAGGGGATCGTTCCTAACTCTGTATGGACTCTTCTCCATAGACCTACCTGTGATCCTACCGGAATGGTTTATATCGGACCGTTCTGGGGAGACATATATCTTTCATCCGACAATGGTGCCAGTGGTTTGCAGAGCAAAAAGGGTGTTGTGCCGATTACTGGAACAGAGGGATTAAACTGGTATATCGCCAATGAAAGGGCTATGAGAGTAGGCAAGAGACTTCCAACCTACGCTGAGTTCTGCAAAGGCGCATACGGTTCTCCACAGGGCGAAGATGGTAACAACACATACGCATGGTCCGCAACTTCCAATACGGCAAGAACCGCCTGCGGAAATGTAAAGAACGCAGTTTCCGCAACGAATGTTCGCGATCTTGTTGGAAACGTATGGAAGTGGCTTGATGAGTTCATTCACGACCCTACCGGATCAGCATGGAACTGGTATGACGTTATGAGCGGACAGAAAGTTGGCCAGCTTTACATGGCCAACAACACTGGCTTGCACGCGCTCATTGGCGGTGGCGACTGGAACGACGGGGTTCACGGTGGTTCGCGGACTGTGAGTTGCGACGATTGTCCGTGGAGCGTGGGCACGCACGTTGGCGTGTGGTGCGTCTGTGACTCGCTGTAAGCTGATGGGGACCGGCGAAAGCCGAGTCCCTTGCAGTTGAAAGGTTGGGTGTAATGGCATACGAAAGCAAATATGAAAATCCCTCCACTCTGAAAATGGACTACGTTCATACAGAGGCACACCAGATGGCCTACGACCTATCGGTATATCTCCATAAGAAAGTGAGAGAAATGCCACATTATGAGAAATTCACTCTCCAAAAGGATATACGAGAATGTATAGACGGAATCATGGATGAGATAGAAGCATACGAGAGATCAAAGACAATCAGCCATCTTTACACAGCCGACAGGTTGAAAGGAAGATTGGTACGGAAAATCCGATTGGCACATGATCTCAAATATTCTGCAATGAACGACAGAGTATACAAATATTGTGCAACACAGATCGGTATTCTCGGTGCGTATATCGGAGGGTTAATAAACAAGGCACAAAAGGAAAAGAAATCAAAATAAGCAACTATCCTGGGGTAGCTGTTAATTCGCACTGTCGCTCCGTGGCTTGCACGCGCTCATTGGCGGTGGCAACTGGAACAACGGGGTTCACGATGGTTCGCGGACTGTGAATTGCAACAATTATCCGTGGAACGTGAACACGAACATTGGCGTGTGGTGCGTCTGTGACTATTTTGAAAACTGTCAGATTGGTGGAGCTATGGCTTGCCAACAAGGATTATTTGATAATCATTTATTGAATAGTCAGACGGCTATCCCGTCCCGTGCAAACCGGGCGAACTTAAAACAGCGAAGCCAAATAGTAGCGAAAGCGAAGGAAGTGTGGCGTAAGCATTATTTATGAAGAGAATAACAGGTCTTATGAAAAACATCTGTACCATGAAGAACGCATTAAACGCATACCAAAAAGCGAGGCGGTGCAAAAGGTACAGACCGGAGGTTTTGGAGTTTGAAGCAAACAGAGAGGAATATCTCAGCAAAGCCATTCGGGAATTGGAAAGTTTGACATATACTCCTGGAAAGTACAAGGTATTCAAAGTTTGGGAACCCAAAGAGCGTATAATCATGGCTTTGCCATTTTACGATAGGGTTATCCAACATATGATTGTCAATTACATAGAGCCGATATTTGAGCATCAGTTCATCTACCATTCCTATGCTTGCAGAAAAGGGAAAGGTGCTCACAGAGCCAGCAAGCAGTTGACAAGGTGGTTATATAATCTGGAAGTTGTGCAAGGTAAATCAGTCTATGTACTGAAAGCCGACATACACCATTACTTCCAGAGCATAGACCACAAGGTTCTGAAAAGAGAAATTAGAACCTACATTAAAGACAAGGACTTACTCGTAATCCTTGACCGGATAATAGACCATAATGGGATATTCCCGGACGGTGTCGGCATACCGGTTGGAAATCTTACGAGCCAACTATTTGCCAACGTGTATTTACACCGATTGGATATGTTCGTAAAACATACACTTCATGCAGAACACTACATGAGATATATGGATGATTTTGTGATTATATCAGAGGATCTTGAACAGTTGAAACGGTGGGAGAAACAGATAGAAATATTCCTTGCGGATGTTCTTAAATTACAATTAAATCCAAAAACAACCATTGTTTATGCAAAGAACGGAGTGGATTTTGTTGGATATAGGCATTGGAACTCTACGAAGAAAATCAGAAAGGATGCTATGCGTAGACTGAAACGCCTTATGAAGAATTTCAAAGATGGAACTATCACGGAAGAATTTTTCGACAAATCGTTTACAAGTAGAATTGGCTCGATAAAACACGCCGACACCTATAATCTGGTGCAGAAGATCACCTGTGAAGCAAAGGAGTTAAAGGAAAGTCATGCGTGATGGAAGTTATGTCATTGTAGATAGGCTGTGTGAGGCAACCACACAACTGCTTGAAATAATTAAAAAGCAGGAAGAAATCATTGAGCAGTGCAGAATATCGGATGAACTGCATAAGGAACTCGATGATATGAAAAACGACGTGGATCAGAAGATGGATTTAATTGAGTATGATTTGAGATCATACAGACGGGAGCGTGAAGAATGATAGATTTTATCGTGAAATATTGGATCGAGTTTCTTTTTGGATTGATAATCAGTGGAATGGGCGTGATGGCGAAGCTGATGTACAATCAGCACTTAAAAAACAAAGCCATTGACAAGGGTGTAGAAGCTCTTTTAAGAAATGGTATCGTTCAGACATACAATAAGTGGTCTGAGAGGGGTTACTGCCCCATATACGCACGAGAGAACGCCACAAGGATGTATGAACCTTATCACATACTTGGCGGAAATGATGTTGCGACAGACTTAATCGAAGATCTGAAAGGACTACCGACAGAACCGCAAAAGAAGAAAGAGGGTGTAGAAGATGATACTTAAAATTCTTATAGGTTTCGCTCTCGGTTACATTGCAGCTTGCGTGACATTTTACATCCTGCAGAAAAGAGAGCGTAGGCGGAGAAAAGAGAAGAAAAAGAAAGTAAGCCTGAACACCTATGCAAAGGTAGCCACTACTGCGGTATTGGCTCATGGGATGATCCTTACATCGTGTTCCTATGCTCTCTCATGGATAGGCATGGACCCGGTGGTGGATGTATCAAGCACAATCGTCAAAGAAATCGTAGCTCCATTGGTGGTTTACCTTGGAACAAATACGATTATGAACATCTTTGAAAAGAACAAACTCAGTTTTTCAGTACCAATCAACAGCACCGTCATAAGCAAAGACGGAACCACACACAAAGCCTCTGATGATGAGGCAGTAGGATAGGAGGTCATATTATGACAATGGAATTTTTAATTGTAGCACTGTTCGCGGTATCATTACTCACAAACCTTACCGTTGAGGGAATCAAGAAACTTCTGGATAAGAAATCTGTTGACTATTCATCGAATGTGATGGCAGCAGTTACCGCAGTCGTTATCTCCGTGGCACTGTCCGCCGGGTATCTGATTTACACAGAAACGATGCTTAACGCAAAGATTGGCGTTGAACTCATTGCACTTGCGTATCTTAGTTTTTTAGTTGCCACGAACGGATATGACAAAGTTATTCAGGCAATCAAGCAGATCAAACAGATTGGAAACCAGTAAGAGAATATTATTCAGAGCCATGAGCCGGATGTGAATTAACACACCCGGCTCTTTCTTTTTAAGGAGGCACGGATCATGGCATTGAAAGGTACGACAGCACAGGAGAGGGCATGGAACTTCTTTTGTGCTAAAGGATTAAGCCATTACGCCGTAAGTGGTGTCATGGCAAGCATAAGAGCCGAGAGCGGATTCAATCCTCGCAATCTGCAGAACAGTTGTGAGAAAAAGAGCGGGTATACAGATGAAACATATACCGCTGCGGTAGACAACGGCAGCTATGGGAACTTTGTCCGGGATTCCTACGGCTATGGGTACGCACAGTGGACCTATTGGAGCAGAAAACAGAATCTTCTCAATTTTGCCAAGAAGAAAAATAAGTCCATCGGAGACGAAGAGATGCAGTTGGAATTTCTGTGGGAGGAATTGACCGGATCGTACAAAGGGGTTCTTACAAAACTCAAAGCCGCAAAATCCACACAGGAAGCATCCGACATTATCCTGACCGGATATGAAAAGCCGAAAGATCAGGGACAAAAGGTAAAGGCAACCAGGGGATCTTATGCCAAGGAATATTATAACCAGTTTGCAGTGAAAAAGGAGGAAAAGACAATGAAAGTAATTATCGGAAGTGCAAGAAGAGATGAGAACGGAAAGTATGCCGGAGGAAAGCCGGGAGATCAGGATGGCGTAGAGGTAAGCACACAGAATTATTATGTTCATACCAAAGGATGGTATATGTTCCGCTTCCTGAGTGACGAACACGCAAAGAAAGTTGCTAAAGCAATGTGGGATGCCTGCATGAACAACAATATCGGCTACTGTCAGGCACACAGATCCATTATGGCAATGCTTAAAAAGTACGGCAGCATGAAAGCAATCGGAGAAAAGACAGAAACAGATTGCAGCGACCTCGTAAGAGGTTGTATCTATGAGGCAACCGGCATTGACGTGGGAGCTTTTAGCACCGCAACGGAGCCGTCAGTATTAGAAAAATCAGGTCTGTTTGCTAAAAAAGTTTCCGTTACATCTGCAACCGTCCTTAAATCAGGAGACATTCTGGTTACAAAGAGCAAAGGGCATACTGTTATCGTTGTTTCCGTAGGCGGATCCGCCCCAAACGGAAGCACATCAACATCCAAACCGGCAATGTCTGGCAGTACAGTAAGGGTTGAGAGTGCAAGAAGTAAAGATGCAGCAATCGCCGGAAAATACAAAACGACTAGCAATCTGTACCTGAGAGTTGGAGCCGGCACCGGTAAAACTGCAATCACTTTAATGCCAGCCGGATCATCGGTACAGTGTTATGGTTACTACACAACCTACAACGGAACACGTTGGTATTATGTGGTATACGGAGACAAAACCGGATTCTGTTCATCTGCATATTTACAGAAAGCCTAAAGCGATGTAAGATGGTATAAAATCGAAAAGGACTTCGTTGGTAATATGCCAGTAATATACAAATGAAAGCAAAAACCGCATAAACACTGAGACCTTGTGCTACAGCTATGATCGCTCAGGGTATTGTCTAAAAAATAAAGTAATTTAAAATTCCAGATCCTGCACATGGCTATAAACAGTCTGTGTGCAGGATCTTTTTGTTATCATGCATATGTTTTCGGAAAGGTTTTACTATGGAGATCAGTTTACTTTTGATGCAGCAGATCGCAGAGTTGTTTTTAATGATATTTATGGGCTATGTGATCGTAAAAGCAGGGCTTTTGAAGGGGGAAGACAGCAAGGTTATATCAAAGATCGTGCTGTATCTGATCATTCCCTGTGTTATCATCAATGCGTTTCAGGTGGATTATACCAGCGAGAAGGTACAGGGGCTTTTGCTGGCCTTTGCAGCCTCTGTTATGCTGCAGGTGGTATTACTTGCCATTGTGTGGATTGCAGGCCGTCTGATGGGCTTAAATGAGGTTGAAAAGGCATCTGTGTATTATTCTAATGCTGGAAATCTGATCATGCCCATTGTAACCTTTGTACTGGGACAGGAATGGGTGCTGTATGGCTGCGTGTTTATGAGTGTGCAGATCGTGTTTGTGTGGAGTCATGGAAAATGGGTCTTAAGCAGGCAGAGTAAGATCGACTGGAAAAAGATATTGTTAAATATTAATATGGTCGCTGTATTTGCAGGCGTGTTCCTGTTTTTCACAAAGATCCGCCTGCCCCAGATCTTAAACCAGACTTTTGGCTCTGTGGGAAGCATGATCGGACCGGCCAGTATGATGGTAACGGGAATGCTGATCGCAGAGATGAGCCTGAAAGATATTTTTACAAATGGAAGAGTTTATTTTATTACATTTTTAAGGCTGATCGCAGTACCGGCGGTGGCGTTGCTCCTTTTAAAGGTCAGTGGTCTTGTAAATGGAAGTCCTGACGGAAAGAAATTGCTGCTGATCGTATTTCTGGCAGTGATCACACCCTCTGCTTCAACGATCACCCAGATGTGCCAGGTATATGGAAACGACTCCCAATATGCCAGCGCTATCAATGTTATGACTACATTGTTTTCTATTGTGACGATGCCGCTTATGGTGCTTTTGTTCCAGATGATACTTTAACAAAACGAAAAGACCAGGTACTGGGGATACCTGGTCTTTTCTGTATACATATGTGTATAAAGGGGGGATAAAATGTTTGTGTGAAAGGGGGAGGGCCCTTTCGGTTTTCTCTTGTTTACGTTGCCTATTATATATCCGATACATTGTAAAAACCATTGTAATGTGCGTAAAGAATATTGCAAATCGAACAAACTTTGATACAATGGATACTAGGGGCAAAAGGCTGGAAATCCGGTGCAAGCCTGTTTGCAGGAGGATTTTTGAACCTGGGACCCGGTATCATGCAATAAAAAGAGGGAGATCATGTATCAGGAAGACAGTTTTAAAACAAGTCAGGTGGTGTATGCCCATACCCGCAGTGATGAGGCGGATATGGAGTATAAGATGCACTGCCACAACAGTTATGAGATCTATTACATGGTAAAAGGGAATGTGGAGTACTTTCTGGAGGGGACTTCTTATGTACCAAAGCCTGGAAGTCTCCTGATCATTCCGCCAAACTGCTTTCATGGGCTGCGGGTGCTGGACGGAAGCGAGTACCACAGGATCCGGCTGCACTTTGTGCCGGAACTTCTGACGGAAAAGGAAAAACAGCTGCTTTTGGGAATTCTTGGAAAAAGCTGGTGGTATATGGAAGAACAGTTCCGGGCAGAATGGTATTTTAATTCCCTGGAAGAATGTGGATCTTATAGCAGGGAACTGCAGGATATTGCAATTCGCGCACGGATCGTATCGTTTTTGACCTATCTATCTGCAATGTATGAAAAGGGGGTAGGTCGCGGACCGGGGAAGGAAGATGTAGCCCAGGAGATCCTGCGTTACATTAATGAGCACCTGACGGAGCATCTCACATTAGAAGGACTGGCAGAAAAATTTTATATGAGTAAAAATCATCTGACTGCTATCTTTAAGCGTGCGGCAGGCACTACGGTAGCCAGATACATTTTATATAAAAGGATGACGATTGCAAGAAAAGAACTGGCCGGGGGAACACCGGCTGCAGAGGCAGCACTTAAAGCCGGATTTGGAGATTATTCCAGCTTCTTCCGGGCGTACCGGAAGATGTTTGGCTGTGCGCCTTCAGACCAACAGGCAATGGAACTGCCGGATATGGATAAGAGCGGGGACTTTTAGAAAAATCTAAGATAAATTCTTTATACAATCTTTATACGAAGCGTTGTATTTTTAATAGAAACTTTGAGGGGATTATGTCATAATGAAATGACATTGCTGGTAAAAGGGCTGTTACAGGAGGGAAAATGGAATTATTTCAAAAAAAGAAGAGCTTATCTTCTTTTCAGATCATTATATTTGGCTTTTTGGCAGTTATATTAGTGGGAACACTGCTTTTAATGCTGCCTTTTGCATCCAGGGAGCCGGGAAGTGCGCCTTTTCTGGATGCTTTATTTACAGCTACATCGGCTACCTGTGTGACAGGGCTGATCGTCCATGATACAGCTACGTACTGGAGCTATTTTGGACAGGTGGTGATCCTGCTGCTGATCCAGATCGGAGGAATGGGCGTTGTGACCATTACCATTGCAGTAGCCATGGTTTCAGGGAAGAAGATCGGTCTGATGCAGAGAAGCCTGATGCAGGAGTCGATCTCAGCACCACAGGTAGGCGGCATTGTCCGTTTTACAGGCTTTTTCCTGAAAGGTATCGCGCTGATCGAACTGCTAGGAGCTATTTTGCTGGCACCTGTGTTTATAAAGGACTTTGGAGTGGGAAAAGGGATCTGGTATGGCGTTTTTCATTCCATTTCTGCTTTCTGCAACGCAGGCTTTGATCTGATGGGGGTTAGACAGCAGTACTCGTCACTGACTTATTATGCTGGAAACGGGCTTGTAAATGCAGTTATTGTATTGCTCATATTGATAGGCGGTCTGGGATTTCTCACCTGGGAAGATATAAAGACAAATAAGCTGCAGTTTAAAAAATACAGGATGCAGAGCAAGGTAATACTGGTAACGGATCTGATCCTGGTGATCGTGCCTACGATCATTTTCTATTTTGGAGAATTTCACGGGGCTCAGTGGGGCAATGGACTGGAGCGGTTCTGGCTTTCCCTGTTTCAGGCAGTAACGCCGAGAACAGCCGGATTTAACACAGTGGATTTCGGGCAGATGAGCGAAGGCGGACTGTTTTTAATGGTCATGTTAATGCTGATCGGCGGTGCGCCGGGATCTACCGCAGGCGGTATGAAAATGACTACCATTGCAGTTTTACTGCTTTCAACGGCGGCTGTATTTCGCAGAAAAGAAGACGCCCAGTGTTTTGGCAGACGTATTCCAACGGAAACCGTGCGGTATGCGGCAGTAGTTATGCTGATGTATATGGTGCTTTGTACAGTGGGCGGACTGTTTTTATGCTATGCAGAAGGACTGCCTGTGCTCACAAGTTTGTTTGAGGCCGGTTCTGCTATTGCAACCGTAGGTTTGACACTGGGTGTGACACCGACCCTGGGAGCGGCTGCAAGACTGGTATTGATTGTTTTAATGTACTGTGGACGCGTAGGCGGCCTGACGCTGGTATTTGCAGCACTGTCCGGTATGCGGCCGAGTATGACAAAATTCCCCCAGGAGAAGATCACAGTGGGATAATATGGGAATATTAATATACCGCCGCGTATGCGGCGGGTATCGGATATGTGCAATGGAAAAATAAGGAGGAAAATCATATTGAAATCAATATTATTAATAGGACTTGGACGATTTGGAAGACATATTGCGGAGAAATTAAACGAATTAAATCATCAGGTATTAGCGGTAGACAAACAGGAGGACCGTGTAGAGGCAGTGCTTCCTTTTGTCACCAGCGGACAGATCGGGGACAGCACCAATATTGAATTTTTACAGTCTTTGGGAATTGGAAATTTTGATGTGTGCATCGTGGCGATCGGTGGGGATTTCCAAAGCTCTTTGGAAACAACGGCCTATTTAAAGGATCTGGGTGCAAAGCTGGTAGTTTCAAGGGCCGCAAGGGATGTTCAGGCAAGATTTCTGCTGCGCAATGGCGCAGATGAGGTCGTGTATCCGGAGAAACAGCTGGCAAACTGGACAGCGATCCGTTATAGCTCGGAGCATATTTTTGATTATATCCAGTTATCTGATGACCATGCGATCTTTGAGATCAGCATTCCGGAAAACTGGGTGGGAAAGACTGTTGGAAATATTGACATCAGAAAGAAATACAACATCACTATCATGGCTTTAAAACGCGATGGCAAGCTGGAAATGTCCATTACTCCGGATACAGTACTGGACAAAGATGTTACTATGCTGGTGCTGGGAGCAAGCAGGGATATCCAGAAGTGTTTTCATATTTAACATAATACTGCAATCTGGTCATTTGCAGGCCTTGTGGATCCTAAGAAGATTTCAGAAGAGCATCAGAAAACCTGGGGAAAAGAAAAATGGAAGAACGGATACTTGTATGTTTATCATCTTCACCGTCTAATGGAAAGATCATACGCACAGCTGCCCAGATGGCAGAGGCTTTTAATGGGACATTAACCGCATTATTTGTAGAAACACCTTTGGCCGGAAAAATGGGAAAAGAGGACCAGGAGCGCCTGAAAGGGAATATTAAGCTGGCAAAACAATCTGGTGCAGAAATAGAAACAGTTTACGGTGATGATATTTCTTTTCAGATCGCGGAGTTTGCCAGACTTTCAGGGATCACCAGGATCGTGATCGGGCGCAGCGCTGCAAAGAAAAAAGGGGTTTTTGCAGGAACATCTCTTGTGGAAAAGCTGATCGATCATGCGCCTGAAATGGAAATCTATATCATACCTGACAGCCAGATGGGACCTGAGGTGATCCGTAAATGGAACAGGCTGGCGCAAAAGAATGCATTTTCCTTTAAGGCAGCAGTCAAAAGCGCAGGCATTTTATTTGCAGCAACAGCAGTAGGATGGCTGTTTGAAAAGCTGAAGCTGACAGATGCTAATATTATTACTGTTTATATTTTAGGAGTGCTTCTGATCTCTATAGTAACAGAAGGCTGGTTTTACAGTTTTTCGTCTACCATAGCCAGTGTTCTGGTTTTTAATTTTCTGTTTACGGCACCACGTTTTACGCTTCGGGCTTATGATCGCAGTTACCCGTTTACATTTGCCGTCATGTTTCTTGCGGCTTTGATCACAGGCTCTCTGGCCTCCAGGCTGAAACAGCATGCAGGACAGGCTGCCAGGGATGCATACAGGCTGAAAGTGCTGCTTGATACGAACCAGCTTTTACAGCAGGCCAAAGGAAAGACAGAGATCCTGGAAGGGGCGGCACAGCAGATCGTTAAACTTTTAAAGAGAGAAACGGTGATCTATGATGTAAAGGATGGAAAACTGGAGCATCCTTTGCGCCGGGTTCCCCAGGGGGAAGAGGATATCACCATTGAAGATGAAGCCTGTGAGGAACAGGCAGCTGCATGGGCTTTAGAGAATAACCGCCATGCCGGAACAGGAACAGACCATTTTAAGCAGGCAAAAAGGCAGTATCTGGCGATCCGCGTAAACAGCACCGTTTATGGAGTGGTGGGGATTATGATCCAGAAACAGCCCTTAGATGCCTTTGAAAACAGTGTATTATTGTCCATATTGGGAGAATGTGCCCTTGCACTGGAGAATGATAAAAACGTGCGGGAAAAAGAAGAGGCAGCGATCCTGGCAAAGAATGAACAGTTAAGAGCGAATTTGTTAAGAACGATCTCCCATGACCTGAGAACGCCTCTCACATCTATTTCTGGTAATGCAAATAATCTCCTTTACAATGAAAGCTGTCTGGATGCACAGATGCGCCGGCAGATCTATGGGGATATTTATGATGATTCCATGTGGCTGATCGATCTGGTGGAAAACCTGCTTTCCGTGACCCGGATCGAGGAAGGCAGGATGCAGATCCGCCAGTCAGCAGAGCTGGTGGATGAGGTGATCAAAGAGGCATTAAAGCATACGGGACAGAGCCGGACAGGAAGGACCATAAAGGTAGAAGAGGAAGATGAACTGATCCTTGCAAAGATGGACGCAAGGCTGATCGTCCAGGTGCTGATCAATCTGATTGGCAATGCGGTAAAATATACGCCTCAGGGAACAGATATTACGGTCAGGGTGAAGAAAGAAAAAGCAGAAAACGCTGAAAGATCCCAGGTCATCATTTCTGTATGCGATCTGGGGAACGGGATCCCTGATGACAGGAAAGAAAGAGTATTTGACATGTTTTATACAGGCAGCGACCAGGTGGCAGACAGCCGCAGGAGTTTAGGATTGGGGCTTGGGCTTTGCAGATCTATTATTAATGCCCATGGAGGAAAAATATGGATATCTGATAATATCCCTCATGGGGCGGTAGTTACGTTTACATTACCTGCAGAGGAGGTGGCATTAAATGAATAAACCTTTGATATTGGTTGTGGAGGATGATATTCCTGTAAGAAATCTGATCACTATTACATTAAAGACCCATGGATACAGGTATCTGACTGCCGGGACCGGGGATGGAGCAGTTGTAGAAGCTTCTTCCCACAATCCGGATGTGGTCCTTTTGGATCTGGGACTGCCGGATATGGACGGCGTAGATGTGATCCGGAAAATACGTACCTGGTCCAACTTGCCAATCATTGTGATCAGTGCAAGAAGCGAAGATACAGATAAAATAGACGCACTGGACGCAGGTGCTGATGATTATCTCACAAAGCCTTTTTCTGTAGAAGAGTTGCTGGCGCGGCTGCGTGTTGTGGAACGGAGAATGGCGCTCATGAACGGCGAAGCCCAGACAGCAGAGTCTGTTTATACAAATGGCAGACTGCGGATCGATTTTGCAGCGGGCTGTGCCTATATGGGGGATAAGGAGCTGCATCTTACGTCTACAGAGTATAAACTGCTGTGCCTCATGGCTAAAAATACAGGTAAAGTGCTGACGCATACTTATATCACCCAGAAAGTGTGGGGGAGCAGCTGGGAAAATGATATTGCTTCTTTACGTGTATTTATGGCAACTTTGCGTAAAAAACTGGAAAGCGAACCGGATGCCCCTCAGTATATACAGACCCATATAGGGATCGGGTACCGCATGATCAAAGTAGAGTGATCATTTATTCAGGGTTTTAAAGTAATGCTCCAGCTTATCGATGCCCAAATAACCAAGAGTGAACAGAATAAAAATGATCGCAAATGCAAAAAGTGTTAACATAAAAACCCCTCCCATATAAATGAAATTATATAAATGATGTCCTCAGTGAATGTAAGGTATAAGACCTTTGTTTATTGAGGATATTTTTATTATAAGGGAAAAGGGATAAAGAAAGGGAAAGGATGTAAGCACAGGTATAAAGAACACATAAAAGCATAAATGATTGTTTTTTCTCAATAGGAGAAAAGCCGATTGTTCCATAAAATGGGCTGTGTTATGATTATCCCCGGCGTTTTTGCAAAATGGCAGATGTCAGAAAGCAAAGCGGAAATGAAATGACAGAAGTAAACAAAATGACAAAAGAAAACGGAGGGGAAAGAGATGCAGTCATTGCTGAATGTGCCGGCGGAAGTGGTGTCGGCCAATATTAATGCGGCTGTTGCAAAAGCAGCAGCAAAGAAAAGGCGTATTTTTGTCCTGGGGATCATGGCGGGTGCCTTTATTGCAATGGGAGCCCAGTCAAGCAGTCTGGCAGTCCATAATATTACGGATGTGGGAATTGCAAGGACCCTTGCAGGATGTATTTTCCCAGTGGGACTTATGATGATCGTGTTTGTAGGCGGAGAACTGTTTACAGGGGACTGTATGATGTCCATGGCATGTATGAAAGGCCGTATTGGCTTTGGAAGCCTTTTAAGGACCCTTTTGATCGTTTATCTGGGGAATTTTGCAGGAGCGGTGCTGATCGCCTTTCTGGTGGCTCACAGCGGCCAGTATGATTATTCTGCCGGGGCTTTAGGAGCTTATACCATTAAAACGGCAGTGGGAAAGACTGGCTTAAGTTTTATGCGGGCGCTGTTTTCCGGCATTTTATGCAATATCCTGGTGTGCGCAGCTGTGTTAATGGCAGCGGCAGCAAAAGATATTGGCGGAAAAGTGCTGGCGATCTTCTTCCCGATCCTGGCCTTTGTAGTATCTGGCTTTGAGCACTGTGTTGCAAATATGTATTATATTCCGGCAGGCATTTTTGCAGCAGGAAACCCGGCATATGTGCAGAAAGCCCAGGAATTATATGGGCTGGGAGCAGAAAAACTGACAGGACTTAACTGGGGCAGTTTTGTGACTGTTAATCTGCTGCCGGTTACTATTGGAAATATCATTGGCGGCGCTGTTATGGTTGGCGGCGTGTGCTTTTATCTGCATGGGAAGGCAGAGGGATAATAAATGGAAAATCTCCTTTACTGGCGGGAAGATCGCTGGTAAAGGAGATTTTTTAGTATAAAGAGATCTGGGAGAAAATTGCGGAGAATAGACGGAAATGTTATACTATAGAATAATAAAAATCCGGTTAGGAGGGAGCAAAAGTGAAGAAGGAGTCCTTTGTAAATAAGATCAGCATTTATATTGGAGTGACGTTGGTTCTTCTTATATGGCTGCTGACTGCTTACACTGTGAGCAGCTTTCTTCTCTTAAAAGAAAGTGAGGAGTCATCGGTATGGTCTACGATCCAGATCTACATGAAACAGATCGACAGTAAATTTATTGCTATGGATCAGTGTGTGGAGGGAATCGCCGGTAATCAGGATCTGATCGGTCAGATATGTTACGGAAGTCCGGCTGACCGGTATTATGCGGCTGTGGAGCTTCAAAAGAGCATGAAAAGAGATGTGATCAGCAATGCGGAGCTGGATTACGTTCTGATCGCAGAGTCCTTAAATAAAAACCTGATCGCGGCGTCCACTCCGGGAGTTTCTTATGGGGAGAAAGAGGCAATTGCCTCTTATATCTGGAATCTCATGGAAAAGGAAGACCGGGGAAGGCCGCAATGGTATTATACAAAGATCGGTACTCATGCCTATATTGCGAAAATATACAGGGGAAGCAACTGGAGTGTGGCGGCATTTTCAAAGGAAAATACTTTTCTTTCCGATATCCGGGCAAAAGAATATCCAGACGGTCAGAGTTTTCTTCTTACGGACGCAAATGGTGTATGCGTGGAAAATCTGGAAGAAGGAAACAGCATGTATCTGGGAGAGACTTTGGAAATAGAAGATTCCTGGAAGAATGATCATAAAAAGCGGATGATCTCTCTTAAAAGTGATCGTGCAGGACTTTATATTACAGGAATGATCGGCAGTAATCATTTTCTGGGAAAATTCAGTACAAATAGTATTCTGATCCTTTTGATCATGGTTCTGGCTATTGGCGATGATATGATCCTTTTACATTATATTCACCGTGAGATCCACAGGCCCCTGGATCATCTGATGCAGACGATCCAGGAGATTGAAGACGGAGATTACAAGCAGAGGGCAGAGGAAGATTATCATACGGAAGAACTTCAGCGTCTTACACAGGCATTTAACCGGATGATGAATGTGATCGTTAATCTTCGGATCAGGGCCTATGATGAAAAGATCCAGTTAATGGATACGCAGATGAAATATTTTCAGATGCAGTTAAAACCCCATTTCTTTTTAAATGCCCTGACAACGATCTACAGTATGAGTTATCAGAAGCGGAATGAGGATATACGGACATATATTGACGCATTAACAAAAACGGTCCGTTATATGTTTAAAGGCGGTCTTCGTCTGGTCCTTCTTAAGGAAGAAACCCAGCATCTGGAAAATTATTTTGAAATGCAGCAGCTCCGGTATCCGGACTGTGTATTCTGGTATTTTGATATGGAAGAAGCTGCAATGTCGTGGAAGATCCCCCAGATGCTGTTACATACATTTGTGGAAAATGAATACAAATATGCAGTAAAAATTGACAGCGTCCTTTCGATACTGATACAGGCAAAAGTCCTTTTAAAAGAGGGGGAAGAAATGCTTTATATTCGTATGGAGGATGACGGCGTAGGTTTTCCTGAACAGGTTATGCAGTATATGAATTTTGAGAGCGAAGATCCTTCGAGGGAGGGACATCATGTAGGGCTGTGGAACATAAAAAGAACCATGGAAGTTTTGTATCAGAAAAGGGAATTGATCCACCTGTCAAATTTGGAAACAGGGGGATGTCTGATCGAGATATGGATCCCCAAAACAACAGCAGTGGGTGAGGAACAGGAGATAAAAAATGAACGTATTGATCGTGGATGATGATATGGCAACAGTAGATGTGATCTGTAAATCCGTAAACTGGAGCGCTTTGCACATTGATAAGGTCATGACCGCTTATAACATTGAAAAGGCAAAGGAGATATTAGCAGATACACCTGCGGATATTGTGGTTTGTGACATTGAAATGCCTATGGGAAATGGAACAGAACTGCTTAAGTGGATCCGGGAAAATGATATGTCTTCGGAATTTCTGTTTCTCACCTGCCATACAGAATTTCAGTACGCGTCTGTGGCGATCCGCTATCAGGCGGCTGGTTATCTGGTAAAACCATTCCGTGTAGAGCAGGTAGAAGCAGAACTTTTGCGCCTGGTCCAGAGGATCATGGAGAAGCGGAAAATAGAAGAAGAAAGCCATTATGGAAAATGGATGAGAAATAATCAGGAGCAGCTGATGAATAATTTCTGGAGGGCTTTGACAGAGCGGGAATTAAGAGCAGAGCCGGAATTTATTGACCGTGAGATAAAAAAACGCCGTCTTCCTGTTTTGGCCGATCAGCCGGTATGCCTGATCGGAGTAAGAGTTGCCAGAGAGGAACAGGCCAAAGAAGCACTGGGAGAGAACCTGTTGGAATTTACTCTGGAAAAAATGGTTTCAGAGATTGTAGATGAGTCTGTTGAAAATACGTCGGTTATAAAAAAGATCGTAAATGAGGCGTTGTTCTTTCTGGTGATCGACTGGAAACGGACACTGGAAGAAGTACTCATGGAAAGATGCCATATGCTGATAAAAACGGGACAGGATTATGTGGGCTGCTGCTTTACCTGTTGTATTGGAACTCCATGCAGCATGGAACAGCTTCCTGATAAAGCAGATGAGGTGGTCAATCTGTTGCTGCGAAATGTCTTGGAGTCTGACCAGGTATTTCGTGAAGGAGAAGCGGCAGTTACATCGGGGTTCAATACAAGGCTTCTTGATCTGAAGCAAATGGAAAATGATCTGCGAAACAAGGACCGGATGAAGATCTTAAATACGGTAAAAACCGTTTTGGGAAAGCTTTCCCGTGAAAAGAGCGTATCGGTAGAAACGTTACTGGTCATACAGCAGGAGATCCTGCAGCTGATCTATACCAATCTTTATCAAAATGGGATCCAGGCTGCGGAGTTATTCGGGGATGAAGTCTCCCGGAAAATCCAGCGGCAGTCGGTCCGCTCTGTGTTTGACATGATAAAATGGGTGAATTACGCAATATCACGTACTCTGGAGTACGAAGATGAGATCAACCGGTCCCTTTCTCTGGCAGATAAGATCGAAAGCTATGTGAAAGAACATTATAAAGAGGATATTTCCAGAGATACCATTGCAGATGTGTTCTTTCTGACTCCGGAATATCTTGCCAAGGTCTATAAAAGGCAGACAGGACATAATTTAAAGGATTATATCATCGGTTATCGCATTGAAATGGCAAAGCAGCTTCTGGCTGATGATATAAAGAGCATCAGTGACATTTCAGCAGAAGTGGGTTTTGACAATTTTTCTTATTTTTCTACTGTATTTAAAAAGTATACCGGGATCACACCGGGAGAATACCGCAGATCAAAAAAATCTTAAAATCAAAAAAATATCACTTATTTTTTAAAGAAATGTATCATGGACCTCCTTTATAATAAAGCCCAGAAAGGCAAAATAAAGGAGGTTACTTGATATGAAAAAAAGTATGAAAAACAGAGTTGCAGGCGCGGCGGCCGTTCTTCTTGCCGGTTCAATGGCATTTTCCATGACTGGATGCGGCAGCAGTTCGGATAATACAGCCGGTCAGCAGACTACCACAGATCAGAAAACGGAAGGAAATGAAGAATATACAAAGATCGTATATGCTTTTAAATCATTTAACAATATTCCTGAAGATCTGTCCGACGTAAATGAAGCAATCAGTGAGATCACAAGAGAGAAGATCGGTGTGGAAGTAGAATTAATGCCGATTGCTTCTTCTGCATATGGCCAGCAGGTAAGTCTTGCAATGCAGGGCGGGGAACAGCTGGACCTGTTCCATACAGGAAGCGGTCTGGAGTTATCTACCTGCCTTGCCAATCATCAGCTTTATGACATTACAGATATTGTAAAGGAACATGCTGCCGGCGCCATTGACGCGGTAGGTGAGGACTTTATGAAAACAGAAGTAGTAGGCGGAAAGGTTTATGGTATTCCGGCTGATAAGGGTGTTGCTCTTGCGCCGACACTTCTGTACAGAGAAGATATCATGGAAGAGATCGGCGTAGATCCGGCAGACATTAAAAATATTAATGATCTGACTGATGTATACGCAAAGGTAAAAGAGGCTTATCCTGATATGATCCCGCTGGTACCGGTCAATCCAGGTGATTCAGGTATGATCAATACCATTTATGGATTTGATTATCTGGGAGACCGCTATTTATCTCCAACTGGAATTTTAAATGGCGATGATATGCAGGTTGAGAATTTCTATGAAACAGATGGATTTAAGGATATCCTGACACTGGCAAGAGACTGGTATAACAAAGGCTATATTATGGGTGACGCAGCAACGACTACCAGTACATCCATTGAGCTGTTAAGCGCAGGAAAAGGATTTTCTTACATCTCCAACTATGGTGGAAATGACGCCGCAACCCAGATCTCCACTCAGACAGGCCAGAAAATAGGGGCTCTTCGTTTGAGCCAGCCGTATCTTGGAACTTCTGATGTAAACAGAGTATCATGGGCAGTTGCATCTACCTGTAAAAACCCGGAAAAGGCATTGGAATTCCTGAATTTAACTTATACAGATAAAGATGTTATCAACCTGATTATTTACGGAATTGAAGGAAAAGATTATGTAAAGGTCAGCGACAATGTAGTGAAATACCCGGACGGTCAGGACGCAAGCACTGTTCCATATACAGCCCAGCTTAGCTGCGGCGTATGCGGAAGCCAGTTTAACCAGTATATCCTGGAAGGTGCCAGCGAAGATACACAGAAAGTTATGAAAGAGGATAATCAGAATGCGGGAAGATCAAAGGCATTTGGGTTTACCTTTGACAGTTCAACTGTGAAAACACAGTATACAGCAGTAAATAACGTGATCAATCAGTATCTTCCAGGACTGCGCTGCGGAAGCCTTGATCCGGAAACTGAACTTCCAAAGTTCCAGCAGAGTTTAAAGGATGCCGGAATTGATGAGATCATTGCGGAAAAGCAGAAACAGCTGGATGCATGGGCTGCAGAAAACGCGAACTAGGTGAGCTATTATGACAGGGAGAAAAAGAAAGGGGCGGGGGACAAAAAACGTCCCCCTGCTATTGATCGCATTGCCAGGCCTTGCTTATCTTCTGATAAACAATTATATCCCAATGTTCGGGATCTTCCTGGCTTTTAAAAGTTATGATTTTTCAAAGGGAGTATTTGGGAGCCCCTGGTGCGGGTTCGATAATTTTAAGTTTCTGTTTAAGACAAAAGACGCGCTGATCATGACAAGAAATACGATCTTATATAATTTCGCTTTTATTGTGATTGGTACAGCTCTTGGTATTTTTGTGGCGATCCTGCTGACAGAGATCGTAAAAAGCGTCTGGGCAAAGTTTTATCAGTCAGCGCTGCTTTTACCATACCTGCTTTCCTGGGTGGTGATCTCCTACATGGTTTTTGCGTTTTTAAATTCAGATAGTGGATTTATCAACAATACTGTGTTGAAAGTGTTGGGAATGGCTCCGGCATCCTGGTATACAAAAAGTAATATCTGGCCGTTTATCCTGATTCTGGTATTTTTATGGCAGACAGTGGGCCATACGTCGATCATTTACATGGCCAGTATTGCAGGTATTGATAAAGGTATTTATGAAGCTGCCAAGATCGACGGGGCAGGTAAGATCAAGCAGATCTTTTACATCACACTGCCACTCTTAAGGCCAACGATCACGATCATGGTTCTTATGGCGATCGGAAAGATATTCTTTTCTGATTTTGGACTGTTTTATCAGGTACCTATGAATTCAGGCGCTCTTTATGGTGTAACCCAGACCATTGATACCTTTGTATACAGAGGATTAATGGAATTAAATGATGTGGGAATGTCATCAGCAGCAGGATTGTTCCAGTCATGTGTTGGATTTGTCCTGGTTATCACTGCTAATGCACTGGTCCGTAAGATGAACCCTGAAAATGCGCTGTTTTAATGGAAGGAGGCAATAAAATGAAAACGAGATTAGGCGGGGAACGCAGCTTTCGCCGTTTTGCTCTGATAACATTAGGTATCATGACCATTTTATCATTGCTTCCGGTTATTCTGATCGTTATTGCGTCATTTACAGATGAAAACAGTCTGATCGCAAATGGATATTCTTATTTTCCTGCAAAATGGAGCCTGGATGCGTATTTTTATATGGTAAAGCAGGTAAAACTGATCACAAGGGCTTATGGGATCTCCTTTTTTGTAACAATCACTGGAACGCTCTTAAGTGTGCTTTTTACTACCACACTGGCATATCCTATGTCCAGAAAGGATTTTAAATTTTCAAAGATTCTTACATTTCTGGTGTTCTTTACCATGCTGTTTAATGGCGGCGTTGTTCCGTCCTACATGATGTGGTCTCAGTTTTTTCATTTGAAGAACACGATCTGGGCGCTGATCCTGCCAAATTATCTGATCACAGCTTTTAACATTATGCTGGTTAAGAATTATTATCAGAACAGTATTCCAGATGCCTTGATCGAAGCTGCAGAAATTGACGGAGCTTCGGAACTTACGATCTTCTGGAAGATCGTCTTTCCATTATCTACGCCCGTGATCGCTACGATCAGTCTTTTTACAGCGCTGAAATACTGGAATGACTGGGTAAATGCTCTGTATTACATTACAAAACCGCAACTTTACGGAATTCAGAACCTGCTGCTTCGCATTATGGATAATATCCAGTTCTTAAAATCAGGAGGAGCCGGTGAAATTGCAGGCGCGGCTATGGTAGATCTTCCAGGCACCTCTGTGCGTATGGCAATGGCAGTTGTGGGAATTTTGCCAATCATTTTAATTTATCCATTTGTACAGAAATATTTTATCAAAGGTGTAGTTGTAGGCGCAGTAAAAGGCTAAAAAAGATTGGCGACTATTTGCAACGTTTATAGTTTGGGAGAAAAATGATGACAGGGAAGAAATTTGAGAGAACTACTCCGGAAGCAGTGGGAATTTCCAGTAAGAGCCTGGAACGTCTGATTGAAAATCTGGAGCAGGTAACAGAGATGCATGGCATTGTGGTCATGCGCCATGAAAAAATATGTGCAGAGGGCTGGTGGGCGCCTTATGCGCCGGGAATCCGACACAGTCTCCATTCTTTGAGCAAAACCTATTCTGCTACTGCAGTAGGAATTGCAGTAACGGAAGGAAAAGTTTCTTTAGATGAGAAGATTCTTTCTATTTTCTCAGAGAAGGCACCAGAGAATCCAGATGAATATCTGAAGCAGCTGACGGTAAAGGACATCCTCTGCATGGGAAGTGGAATGGAAAGGCTTCCTGAGGTGACAGAGAACTGGCTGCAGGCATATCTGGAAGTTCCTATTAAGCATCGTCCAGGAACTGCGTTTCAATACAACAGTGTGGGGTCCACTCTTCTTTGCGCCATCGTAGAGAGAAAAACGGGAATTCCCACAGAGGAATATTTAAAAAGCAGGCTGTTTGATAAGATTGGCATTGACAGTGATAATTTTTTGTTTGAACGCATGCCAGACGGTACAGTTTTTGGCGGCGGGGGATTTTATGCCACAACAGAGGATAATTTAAGGCTGATGAAGCTTTATAAAGACGGCGGAGTCTGGGATGGTGAGCGTATCTTATCCGAAGAATATGTGAAAATGGCAATATCAAAGCAGATCGATACTGCCACAGAAAAAAATGGCAATCCAGAGGCTACAGACAATTTCCTTGGCTATGGATTTCAAATCTGGGTGTGCCAGCCGGAAAATGTATACCGGGCTGACGGGGCAATGGGCCAGTTTTCCATTGTATTTCCAGATCAGGATATGATAATTTCCGTGAATGAAACGGCTTCGAATGCTCATTGGGCGCAGAACACATTGGATGAAATATGGAAGTTTGCCAGGGAAGTCCGGGAAGAAACACTGCCGGAGGATGAAGCTGCATCTACGCATCTGAAAGAGAAGCTGTCTCATTTATCCCTGGAAGCACCTTGTCGGCAGTGCAGTCGCAACAGAGAAAAAGAGTCTGAAATAAATGGAAAATGCTATTTTGTGTCAGAAGGGCGTATGGGCTTTGAAACAGAGATCCAGAATTCCCATGCAGGATTGAAACCACTTGAGGGAATAACAGAATTTACCATGAGATTTGTACCTGGAACCTGCGAAATGAAGTTTTGCCAGCAGGGAAAAGAACATGAAGTTCTGATTGCTACAGATGGATCATGGAGATGGAACCGGCTTAAACTAGATGGAAGGGTAAATAGTGAGCTGTGTTTAAGTGGATATTGGGAAGATAAAAACTGTTTTGTAGTCCATGCAAGATGGATAGAAACCTGTTATGAGAATGAACTGAAGTTTTGCTTTGAAAAAGATCAGGTTCATATGAGCAGAATGAATAAAGTGGGGCGTTATATGACATCGCAACCGCTTACAGCAACGGCGCAGAAAGCCTGAAAATAAAAAGGACAAAAAGAGGTGATTTCATAAATGCTGAATAAGATCATGCTGATCACATATCCTGATTCCATGGGACATAATTTAAAGGACCTGCGTCATATTTTGAACCGGTATTTTAAAGATGCGGTAAAAATGGTGCATATCCTGCCGTTTTTTCCTTCCAGTGGGGACCGTGGTTTTGCCCCGTTAGGATATGAAAAGGTATCAGAAGAGTTCGGAGACTGGGAAGATATCCGTATGCTTTCCGAAGAATATCCATTGATGTTTGACTATATGATCAATCATATCTCCGCACACAGTCCTTATTATCAGGATTTTTTAGAGAACAAAGATCAGTCGCCGTACAGAGGATTGTTTATCCGTTATAAGGATTTTTGGAAAAATGGAATGCCAACCCAGGCAGAAACGGATGCTATTTATAAGCGGAAGCCCAGAGCCCCTTATGTTATGGCAGAGTTTGGGAATCAGACCCAGGAGGCAGTCTGGTGTACCTTTGGAGAGGAACAGATCGACCTTAACATGGAGACAGAGGAAGGAAAGCGCTTTTTGGAAGAAAATCTTCGCTGGCTGGCCAGACACGGTGCATCGCTTATCCGCCTGGACGCTTTTGCTTATGCTGTGAAACGACCGGGAACTTCCTGCTTTTTTGTGGAACCGGATATCTGGGAACTTCTTGAAAGATGTGCGAAAATTGCAGCTGAAGAAGGTGCCCAGATCCTTCCGGAGATCCATGAACATTTTTCAATCCAGCAAAAACTGGCATGCCGGGATTATTATGTGTATGACTTTGCGCTGCCAATGCTGCTTTTACATGCCATTTATTTTAAAAACAGTGAATATCTGAAGCACTGGTTTGAAATATGTCCGAGAAAGCAGTTTACAACGCTGGATACCCATGACGGAATTGGCGTAGTAGATGTCCGGGGGCTTTTGCCAGACGAGGAGATTGAAGCTGCGAAAGAGCATTTGTTTGAGTATGGCGCTAATGTAAAGCGTGTTTACAATACGGAGAAATACAATAATCTGGATATTTATCAGATTAATTGCACCTATTATTCGGCTCTTGGGGATGATGATAATGCTTATCTTTTAGCCAGAGCGATCCAGTTCTTTGCGCCAGGTACGCCTCAGGTTTATTATGTGGGACTACTGGCTGGAAAAAATGATATTTCCCTTTTGGAGGAGACGAAGGAAGGACGAAATATCAATCGTCATTATTATACGGAAGAAGAGATTGGACGGGAAGTTGAACGCCCGGTAGTAAAGCAATTGTTGAAACTTATGGAACTCAGAAATACGCATCCTGCATTTGATGGTGAGTTTTATATGCTTCCATGTGAGAAGGAGCAGTTGATCCTTGGGTGGAAAAACGGAGGCAGCAGGATTGAGCTGCATGGAGATCTGGGGAAGAAATCCTTTGAAATTATTTAAAACCAAAGGAGCAGGGCTGATTTATTTGAATCAGTCCTGTTCCTTTTTAACGTGTTTGAAATTTTAAACTCCTCACATTTTTTCACACTCTTATCAAAAACTCCCGTTATAGTTTAGGTCAATGAAAGATAAGTAAAAAAATAGGCAAGAGAAAATGGAAGAGATTAAAGGAGAAATAAACAAAAGGAAAAGGATGTAAGTGCAGATATAAAGAACACATAAAAATACATAAAAGAATATATAAATGGGCAAACGCCAGTGTTGTTTTCTTAACAGGAGAAAAAGATAAGAGAAAAATAAAAAAGCTAAATGCCCGTATATATTTGATACGGGTTGAAAGGAGCAATTCTATGAAACTTAAGGGTAAAATAAAAGAACTTACTGCACTTACTTCTGCGATCTGCATGCTGTCTGTACCGAATACAACGGTTTTGGCTGCTACTGGAACAAAAATAAACTCTGTTCCTCTTTCTATTGAGTCAGAAATCGAGGCTTGGGATACTGATAGCGATGTAACCGTTTCCACATCCTCTTCTGAATTTGATATAGATGATGTGGTGATCACCAATGAGCCAAGCGACGAGTGGGATGATGGCGACAAACCGAAATTCAAGATCACTATATATGCAGATGATGATTATTATTTTGCTTCCGGATTTTCAAAAAGCAGTGTTAGCTTAAGCGGTTCTGACGGTACGGTTACATCAGTCAGCAGAAGCTCCAGTGATACTTTGGTCGTATATGTAACACTGGATGCCCTGGATGATGATGACAGTGATCATGATCTGGATGTAAGCGGGCTGGAATGGGATGAGTCAGACGGGACGGCTTCCTGGGAAGAAAGTGATGATGCAAAAAAGTATGAAGTACGGCTTTACCGGGGAAGCAGCGCAGTGACCAGCGTGCTGACGACTACCAGCACCAGTTATGATTTTTCAGGCTATATAACAAAAAGCGGTTACTATACATTTAAAGTAAGAGGCGTGTACAACACTTCTAATAAGGGAAGCTGGGAAGAATCGGATTCATGGTATGTTTCATCCAGCGAAGCACAGGAGATCAGTTCTTCAAGCAAAAGTACTCCTTCCAATAATACCGCCTCTTCCGGAACTGGCGCGTGGTTAAAAGATGATGCGGGCTGGTGGTACTGCAATGCAGACCGCAGTTATACTACAAACGGCTGGCAGTATATTGACAATCTTTGGTACTATTTTGATGAAAACGGTTACATGAAAACTGGTTGGATCTTATATAAAGATGCATGGTATTACTGTGGTGAAAGTGGTGCTATGTTGGTGAATGCAACGACACTGGATGGTTATTATGTAAATGGTGACGGCGTCTGGGTACAGTAAGGGAAAATAGATAGAAAATGATTTTAAAAGATGAAAGTTGAGGCAATGCGATTATGAGCAGATATAGAAGCAGAATGGGAAATGACAGAAAGGCCAGAAGAGAGATCGGAAGAAGGCTGCGAAAGGGCGGTGTGATGATGTGTATGATGATCACCAGTGCCATGTTGTTGTCAGCTTGCAGCGGCGGAAACAGCAGCAGCAAGAATACCACAGCAGCGCAGACCACAGAGGCAGCAGCAGAGGGCGGTGTACAGGACAGCCAGAATGAGGTAATGGGGCGTGTGAAGTTGGTTTCTGATACAGAGATCACAGTTGAGCAGGGACCTGGTGGAGCACCAGGCCAGAACAGTGACGGCCAACAGCCAGGCGGAGCACCAGGTCAGGACGGCGACAACCAGCAGCCAAGTGGAGCGCCAGACGGCCAGAACCAGCCACCACAGGGGGGAGTTCCAGAGGGAAAAGGCCAGCCACCCCAGGGTAAAACCACAACTTATAAGATCACAACATCCACAACCTTCACTGATGCAGATGGTGCATTAATCCAGGTTTCTGATATCAAGGACGGTGACTTTGTTAAGATCACTACAGACGGCAATGGAACTGCTGTACAGATATCTTTAGCTGATATGCCAGGCGGTCCGGATGGTCCTCAGGGTGGACCTGAAAATGGGGCACCGGGAACAGATGGTCCTGGAGGCGGGGCTCAGTCTGCACCCACATCTTATTCCTCTGTAAAGGAATTTACCAGTGATACAGAAGAGACCGGTCAGAGCTATATCTCAGAGGGTACGGATGAAAGCGCGGTTCTTGTATCTGACGGGGCCAATGTTACTTTAAAGGATTTTACAGTAAACAGAACCTCTGAAGACAGCAAAGGCGGTGACAGCTCCAGCTTTTACGGAGTAGGCGCATCGGTTCTTGCCACAGACGGAACTGTTAATCTAAGCGGCGGAACCATTACTTCGGATGCAGATGGAGCAGCAGGTGCATTTGCCTATGACAAAGGTACTGTAAATATCTCTGATACTACCATTACAACCACAGGAAACACAGCAGGCGGTATCCACGTAGCAGGAGGCGGTACCGTCAACGCGGAAAATCTGACGGTACATACTTCCGGTGAGTCTTCTGCGGCCATCCGAAGTGACAGAGGCGGCGGCACCATGCGTGTAAAGGGTGGCAGTTATACATCTTCTGGAATTGGTTCACCGGCGGTTTACTGTACAGCAGATATTGAGGTGAACGACGCAAAGCTGACAGCAGAAAATTCTGAAGCAGTGTGCATTGAAGGCTTAAATTCCCTGTCACTGACAGGCTGTGACCTGTCCGGCCATATCCAGGAAAATGAGCAGAATGACTGTGACTGGACCGTGATCTTATACCAGAGCATGTCCGGTGATTCTGAAGTAGGAAATGCTGTATTTAATATGACCGGAGGCAGCCTGACTTCTGAAAATGGCGGTCTGTTTTACACTACAAATACAGAAAGCACTTTTTATTTAAACAATGTAAATATTACCCCGTCTTCTAATAATGAATTTTTCTTAAAATGTACGGGAAATGCCAATAAGAGAGGCTGGGGACAGAGTGGTGCAAACGGAGCGGATTGTTCCTTTACAGCAGAAAACCAGAAAATGGAAGGAGATGTGGTTTGGGACAGTATCAGCAACCTGAAATTTAAGATGACAGAGGGAAGCATCCTTACAGGCGGCTTCATCCAGGATGAGTCCTGCGCCGGAAATGGAGGCAGCGGAACGGCAGATCTGTCCATTGATGCCGAATCCACATGGATCGTCACAAAAGACAGCCGGTTATCAGGACTCACAAATAAAGGAACGATCAAAGATGCAGATGGTAAGGCTGTAACCATTAAGGGAAGTAACGGAACAGTGTATGTACAGGGAGACAGTGCTTATACAGTGACAGTAGATTCTTATACTGCATAATAAACGGAAATAAAAATGGGTACTGTGGAGATGGTGTTTTTCTCCCAGTGCCCATTATGTTCTCGCAGAGTCATTTTGTATACTTATTGATGTTGTGTTTTTTCATCCATTTCCCGGATGATCTTCTGGTCTTCTTTTAATTCGTTCTGTTCTTTCTGGAGCTCTTTTTGTTCTTTCTGAAGCTCTTTCTTTTCTTCTTTTAATTCGTCCTGCTCTCTTTTCAGTTCCTGGCGTTCTTCCTTTTCTATTGCCTCCAGATCGTCCTCTTCTTCGATCAGCATCAGTAAAAAGCAGAGGATCAGAAGTCCGCAGGAGATCCAGATGGTGCGGTAGGAGAAATGATTGGTAAGATGACCACCGCAGGCGGCACCAATGGTAAAGGAACCGATCGCAGTAAGATAAATGGCAGCTGTTTTCAGCTCATCTTTTCGTTTCTCGGTAATAGCTTTATAAAAATGGTCCATGCCGCTTCGCAGATTTCCGATACACATGGTGCTGGCATAAGCACTGCCGCGTACAGTACGGAAGGACTGAACCTGCATAGCGCAGGCAAAGGAAGTAAGTCCATTTGCAAGCCAGTTTAACTGTCCCGGGATAAAACCGACGATAAACAGTAGGATAATCTCCAGAGTCAGGACCAGATGGCGCCAGTGGATCTTTCCTGTGTGACGGAACCGGGAGTGGATCAGGCAGGCCATTAATACACCCAGTGCGAAAAAAGCAACGGGAAGGAAATAACGGATGGAATTTCGTAGATCCTCGGAGATCAGGTAGCATCCCATTAAAACAATATTTCCTGTCTGGGCATTGGCAAAAACGTGGTCACGTAAAAAATAGGAACAGGCATCCTGTGTTCCGCCGGATAAGTTAAGAAGTATCATAACAGGCAGAGAACTGGACATTTGCAGTCCGTTTTTTTGTTTCATGTATATCCCTTCTTTCCTTCCCTGTTTTATCATTTTTTTCAAATAAAATCAATTTGCGTTTTTCACACTTCTGACTTTATATATTCCTGCTTTTTCTACGAAAAAAGCAGCTGTTGGAAAAAAATGGTCAGCTGCTTCTTTTATGTCTGTTCAATGAAGTGGATTTTCACGATTTTTTACTCGTCATCCTCATTAGCCCCATCATTATACTCATTTACATAGATCAGATGGCTTCTGGACTCTTCTACAATAGTCCGGATGGTCTCTGCAGTAAGAGGCATATCCTGAGGCTGTAATACCAGGCTTAAGGCACATGGAAGATTAATACCGCAGATCAGGTGACGATGATCGTTTACATATGGGCAGAACTGCTGGTTTACACTGCCACCTAACATATCAGTCATCATGACTACTTCATCCTCCGGGTCAAAGGAATCAAATAATTCTTTGATCTGGGTTGGAAGATCGGTGTCATCCATATAGGCACTGATATCAATGATGCCATCCATGGAAGTAAGAAAATTTAATGTGTCTTTCAGGCCGTGGGCCAGTAAATGATGGGAGGCGATAATATATCTTCTCATAACGCTTCTCCTTATAGTTTTATAGTTATAGTTATATTTATAATAGTGTGGCGGGGATCAGATACTACAGGGATTTGATCAGATGATCTACGTAAAGTTCTGCTTCTCCCTGGAGGAAAGGAGTCTGCATGCTTTCATAACCTTTTCCGAATTCATCTTTCTCTACGATATAACCTGCGCTGTAGTTTGCATAGCCCCATACGATGCGCATAGGAGCATTAAAGTTCTTTTTGATCTCCATTCCGAAGGTGGAGAACAGCTCTCCGGGGATCGTGATCATCTCCAGGTCGCCTAAATGGAAGATAACAGAGCGGAGCGTAACATTGATACCGCCTGACTGGATCTTTCTTCTCATATGGCGGACACCGGACCAGAGAAGCTTTTTATCATCCTCTGTAACAGCAGCAGCCAGCTTCTTTTCATCTTCAGCTAACTGTGCCTTCATGGCATCCAGATCATAAGTCTGGTGGATGGTGTATTCTGCAGTTTTTACAGAGCCAGCTTTTAACTCCATAGGAGTTTCTGCTTCTGCGAAAACATTTACCTGCTTCATTACTTCATCACGTACGCGCCACAGCTCGTTTTCGTCATTTCCCTGACGGTACTGGCGGTTGCCCATATCACCGCAGGCTCCCTGCATGGTAATGAAAATAGTATTGTATTTTTCATCCAGGGCCTTTCCTACATTTCCTAAAAGATCAGAGCTGATCTTCATGTTGTGGATGCCAAGGACAGTTGGATGGCAGGTAAACTGGAACATACCTGCAACTACATGATTTTCATTGCGGAACAGGATCATGTTGATATCTTTATCACTTGGTTTGTCAATATAATTGCGGTTTCCGTATACACCTTCTATTGTTCCCTTTACCATATAAGGTGTTACCTCTAAGAAGCCACGGTCAAAGCATTCATCTACAGCGTCAAAAAGCTGTTTCATTACCAGTTCCCTGTAAACTGCCTTGCGATGATTTCTGTCTTCCCCTTCATCTTCAAAGCTGATATCAGGGCCAGAGTGTGTATGAATGGTTCCGATAATGATATTTTCCTTTGGAACAGAATATTTTCCGGCAAGGACTGTGCGGGCATAATCAGAGATCGGTTCTTCTAACCGGCACAGATCCAGGGTGGACCATATAAAAATCTCCCCGTCAATGCGCAGGACTAAAGTCCTGCAGTAAAGTTCATCTAAAACACCAATAGATTTTCCTGTTCTCATGGCATAACCGCGCATGTACACAGGAAATGGAGGTGTGATATTACGTTTTGCTGCGCTTACTTCAACCATATGATAATCTCCCCTTAGTTGAATAAAAAATGGCTCTGCCTGCCAAATAAGACAGGCAGAACCGTCATTATGGTGATGTCACCATCAGGCGACATGTCCGTTTAGTTATGTTAGTTATAAATGATCAAGCCAGGATTCCCAGTGCAGAGCAGATCATGGAGAAGATGATAACAATGAGGATCAGGGTAGTGATCTTCATGCCCTTCTTTCCAAGAAGCTTATACAGTACCAGGACAGTAGCTACAGAGATCATAGAAGGCATGATCTTGTCTAACAGATCTGCAACTGCCAGATTGACTTCACCCATCTGGAATGCCAGAGGTGTTTTTGCAGTTACAACAGTTGCGGACAGAGCACCTACAACAGTAAGGCCCAGAACAGAAGCAGCATCTGTGATGCGGGCAAGCTTACTGCCCACTTTGGTGATCAGTTTGGTACCTTCACGGTATCCGATCCACATCAACTGGGTACGGATGCAGATGAAGATAAGGTTTACAATGAGCCACAGGATAACACCGATAGGGTTGCCTTCCAGAGCCATATATCCTGCGATGGAGCCCATGATAGTAGGAAGCAGTGTCCAGAATAAGGTATCACCGATACCAGCTAAAGGTCCCATTAAGCTGACCTTGATATTCTGTACAGCATCCAGGGAAGTGATTCCCTCTTTGTCTTCCAGAGCCAGAGTAGCACCAAGAACGATATTTGCCAGCCATGGCATGGTGTTGAAGTATTTATAATGGTTGTTTAATGCTTCAACGTATTCGTCATCATCTTTATAGATCTTACGCAGCAGAGGTCCAATACCGAAAACAACGGCTGGAGCAAGCTGAGTATCGTAGTTAAAGGTTGTTATTGCCATTAAGGACCAGCGGATAGCACCTTTCACACAGTCTTTTTTTGTTAAAACGGGAGCTTTTTCCATTACTTCATTCTCATTATTCATCTTCAAGACCTCCTGCAAATCCTACATTTTCCTTTGCTTCTTCATCCATATAGAACTTGTAAGCTAAAGCTACACCAAGGAATGCGATACCGAGGATCGGTACGCCCATGTATGCGCTGAGTACAAAGCCGATCAGAATGTAGTTGAAGTACTTCTTTGCCGGCATGTAGTGGAGCAGCATGGCAATACCAAGACCAGGAAGGAGCTTTCCTGCTACAGACAGACCGCCTGTTACCCAGGAAGGAAGCACATCCAGGATAGCCTGGACTAAAGGAGCGCCTGCTGTTAATGCAACAGCGGTTGGGAATGCCATGAATACAGCTACCATAACAGGGCAAAGGTAAAGGATAGCATACATTTTGCCAAACTGTTTTTCATTGGCATATTTCTGGGATTTCTGGGCAATGAAGGAGTTGCAGATCTTATATAAAACGTCCATCTGTACGCCCAGCATACCAACAGGAAGACCAATGGTCATACCAACTTCCGGTCCCTGTCCAGTTGTTTTTGCAAATGCGCATGCAATAATGGTTGCAACGCCGTAATCAGGTACAGAAGAACCGCCAAGAGCGGCAACACCTAAGGACATCAGTGTGAAAGTACCGCCGATGTAAAGACCGCTGTTCATGTCGCCTAAGATCAGTCCGCACAGGAAACCTACGATAACAGGTCTTGCATGTGTCAGTGATAATCCGCGGCGGTCAACGTTGATCTCAGCAGCCACCAGGACAAGCAGTACAATTTGTAAAGCACTTAATTGCATAACAATTTCCCCCTTTGGTTATTTCAGAAATTCGTCAATAGAAACTTCTGCGTCTGCAGGTACATACTGTGCATAGAGCTTGGTTCCCGCAGCCTTTAATTTCTTGTAAGCCTCAATGTCGTCCGGCTTTGCGTAAGCTCTCTGGGAAAGCTTTACAGCTTCTTCGCCTTCAGCAGGCTTTACAGTTCCGCCAATGACCAGTTCCGGGATCTTTACGCCGATCTCAGACAGCTTAACCAGTGTTTCCGGCTTCTTAACCAGTACAAATACAGTGTGGTCATTGTATTTTCCGGCTTTGAAGTTATTTAAAGCTGTTTCCTCGGTAATGATGGAAATAGCCATTCCGGTAGGTCTGGCAAGCTTCATGCTGGCTTTGGTCAGTTCATTATTGGCAACAGTGTCATCAATGATCATGATACGCTGTGCACCGGAACGTCCGGCCCACTGTGTAGCCACGATACCATGAAGAAGACGGTTATCAATTCTTGCAAGTACAATACCCATATTTACCTCCTATTCGTCCTCACGGACGGCCGGGCTTTCTGCCTGCCCGGAAAGCTTATTTTTTGAATTCAAATGCATGTAATCATAAATGTAAGCAATCTCACTTACAGGCAGAGCCACCCGGTAATGCCGGGAGATATCCTGAAAGCTGTCCCTTACCTGCCTGATAAAGTCGGCATGTTTTTGTTCAAATTCTTCCAGATCCTGATAATTATCAATAGGTGTTTTTGTGACCAGACGTTCCACCAGACAGCACAGGTGGACATAAAGCCCGATCATGATACGTCCTGCGATCTTTCTTCCTGTGATCTTCTGAAGCCGTCCCACTGCCTGTTCCACTTCATCTAAAAGCTTGTCAGGATTTAAAATGGTAATGGATTCAACTACATTTTGCAGGGAGAAATTCTTTACCAGGTTCTGGTTAAATATTTCCATTTGTTCTTCATCCAGATACTCTGAGAAAATGTTTGTCAGCTTTTCTGCGGAATTCATGGAAATAATGTCTTCCAGTGAGATAAAAGGAATTCCCTCGATCTCCGGATTGAAAAGCCCGATGATGCATTTTACATGGTATTGCTGGAAAATCTCATCATGGCTGCCGTTTTTCATCAGCCGGTAATAATCATAAGCCACAAATTTTACAGGAATGGAAGTGGCGGAAGTCTTTAAGATCAGCTCTTTTAGCTTTTCCGTTGTGTCAATGCCGTTTTCTCCGCTGAAGATCACGGCGTCTTCCTTCTGTACATTGTGGATGATACGGTAGGTGCAGACATTGCTTTCGCTGGCCCGTTTCAGGATGTCTTCCAGCTTCTGGTTCCCACAGATGCCAAGGCCGATATCAACAGCTAAGGCAGTGGAAATATTGTTGATGATGCCGATATTTAAGTTTCGCAGGCCGCCCATCTGGCTGTGGATCTGCTCTAAAGAACCCATATCCACCAGAAGTACTACGTCCTGACAGGTGATAAATCGTTCAATGTGTTTTTCCAGCAGCCCGGTGATGTCACTCATCTGCATGTCAAGAGGCATATCAATGGCATCGAATACCTTTCGCCCGATGATCTGGTTAGCGGCATCTGCAATACTGGAAGCTGTTGCATAGCCGTGGCTTAAGATAATACCGGCTGCGGAAAGTCCCTGGATCTTCTGGTTCTGGTTTTTTATATCTAAAAGCAAAAACAGCTGGTTTAAACTGTCTGCTTCAATGTCCAGATTCAGTTTGATCAGGTTTACGATCCTGGAACAGATGACTGATTCTTTTTCAAGAACAGCGCTTACAGCTTGAAACATTTCTTCAATCTCGTCATGGTTTTGTTTCATCCAGTTGTCGATCAGATGATCGCCCTGAAGCTGTATATATAAGCGGCGGGCAAGTAAGTGGCTGTATTTTTTGGAAAGGCTGATGCCATACATTTCACCTACATTTTCAAAAATCTGATTGATCAGCTGTTCGTAAGTGGAGATCTTGATGTTTACAAGCTTCTGTCCGTAGATCAGATAGTCGTAATAATCATTTAATTGTTTCCGGAATTCCATCATCAGGCCGTCAAAACTGAGCATATCCTGACGGTAATCTTCAAAGACATCTAACATGATCTGGAAATACTGTACCGTCTGCCCCAAAGAGGTGTCACGGCTGTAACTGTTTAAGTGGATCATACGTTTGTCTTTGTCTTCAACCTCCAGTTTTAAGGAGGAGAGCATATATTCCGGAAGGTGATAACTGTGGATAGCGATACCATCGCTGGTTTTTTCCAGATAAGCTCCGGCACAGCTGCTGGTAACGCAGGTTTTTAATTCGTCGATGTTGTTTTCGTAGGAAAATTCCAGCATACAGTGGAAGGCGTTCTGGCTGATGCTTACATCTACGCCCATGCGCCGCCCTTCTGCTTTTAAGAAGGAGACTAACATTTCCTCTTTTTCATCGGCTGTGCGTTCATGCAATGTTGGGACCGGGATCACAATGGGGATCATTCTTGCAAGTGGCTTATAAAGTGTTTCCGCCGGTATTTTTGTGGTGGAAAATACCAGTCTTGCATTGGACTCAAAAACATGTTCGTCATCATGATATCCTTTATATTGTCCCGAAATTAAGTAGGAATAGATCAGTTCCTGTCCTGAAAATGGAAGCCTGTCAATTTCATCAAAGAAAAGGATGCCGCCGTTTGCCTTTGCAAGCCAGCCTTTTCCGTCTTCGCTGCCGCAAAGGGAAATAGCAAATTTTTCTTCATTCTGGGCATATTCGGAGCAGTCTACTGTGATGTAAGGCGGGAGAGAAGCTGCGCCTGCAGTTCCTATTACCCGTTCATTTACAGCATATTCATACATCAGCCTGGAAAGAAAAGCCTTTCCTGTTCCGCCAGCTCCGTTAAACAAGGCCGGAAGACCATTTGGCGGGTATTTAACAGCTGCTTTACACTGCTCGATGCAGGAACTTAAACTCAGGTAATAACCGATGGCTTTCTGAAAATCTCTTTTATTTTCATCGCTTCGGCATTTCCGCTGAAAATCGTCCATACCGGAGAATACGCAGGTTTCCAGGGCGACCTGGGCTTCGCGTTCAACATTTTTCTTATGGAAGAAATAAACAGGACGGGAGTTGACCTTAATGGCCCGCCCTTCTTTTACCAGCTCGTTCAGATACTGACTGGCCAGATTACGGGAAATATTCAGTGATTCGCTGATATGGTTCGCCGTAAAATATTTCAGATCTTTCAGGGCATAGCCCCGGCTTATTTTTTCCAGGTAAAGATAGAGTTCTTCTTTTGTGCTGAGCATGTACATGATTCTCCTGTTTGTTGATTTGACTTGAATTCTTTTCGCGCGTGTTTTATGTCTACCTGATAACAAGTGTAATTATACAAAAAATAATCTGAAAAGAAAGATGTTTTGAATGATTTCGCCAGTTTGAAAAGGGTTTCGGCAGTAGCAGTGAGAAAAATGGTGAGATGTCCAGAGTGGAGGAATGGGGTTCGACACTAGGATTGACACTTTTATGGGGGAAATGTGTGCTATACTTAAAATCAGATGTCAGGATCAAGATCAGGCACAGAAAGATCCCGAGAGAATATTACACCAGAACATTACAGGAGGAAATAAATATGCATAGTGAAAACACAACGATCCGGCTGGTAGCCGTAGATATGGACGGAACTCTTCTTCATGATGATAAGAGCATATCAGACTATACATTAGATGTTTTAAGAAAGATTGTAAAAAAAGGTGTGATCCTGGTACCTGCCTCAGGAAGACCGATCGGAGGAATGAAAGAAGCAGTATTAAATAATGTAGACGGCATTCAGTATGCTATCTGCTCCAATGGTGCCATGCTTATGGATGTACCGGAGGAAAAAAGTATCTGTGAAACAGGGATCTCCACAGAAAAAGCAGTGGAAGCCATTGCGTATCTGGAACAATTCCCAGTGGCTGTATATGTCCATACAGACAGAGGTACTTTCCGGGCAGAGGGATGGGAGAAAACAGGGCTTTCTGAGAAATATCCTTATATCAGGTTCAGCGAGGGAAATGTAAAAGATCTGGGAGAGTTTTTAAGGACCAGCGGAGTAAAAGTGATGAAAATGGGTGCTCATGTCTTAAAAGATGGACTGGCACAGGAACTTCTGGAAAAAGGAAGCCCCATACCGGGTATCGTATTTCTGCGCACCGGAGATGGGATCATAGAATTAAACTCTATCCATGCCTCTAAAGGAAATGCACTGTGTACACTTTGTAAAAAATTGGGGATAAGTATGGAAAATGTGCTGGCTATTGGGGATAACGAAAATGATATTTCCATGCTTCAGGCTGCAGGCATCTCCGCAGCAATGGAAAACGCAGAAGATGATGTAAAGCAGGCTGCGAAATTTGTGGCCGGGCATAATGAAGAGGACGGGGCGGCTCATTTCCTGGAGGAATGGGTGCTGTAAAATAAAACAGAGAACAAAAAATGGACGCGCCGGCTGACGCGTCCGTTTGCTTTGTAAACTTGTGATTCACTGCCTGCTGACGCAGGCGGTTGTCAGAGTATTCCTGTAGACTGTAAAAACAGTACAAACATCATAACCGGGGCTACATAGCGGATCATGATGCGGTACAGCTTTTTGCGGCGGAAGGTATCTCCAGTGCTTTCCATTTCTTCGATCACATAGTCTGGTGTTTTGATCCAGCCGATCAGAAAGGCAGAGAGCAGTGCGATAAACGGCATCATAACGCTGTTGCTGATATAGTCCATGATGTCTAATAACTGTCCCACAGAGCCGTTTGGCAGTTTTACTTCAATATAGAAGATACTGTAGCCAAGGGCAATAATAGCAGAGGCAGCCAGATAGATCACGGTCAGCACAAGGACTGTTTTCTTGCGGCCTGTGTGGAAGATCTCCATGCAGTTGGCAGTGATAGATTCCAGCACAGAGATACAGGACGTAAGAGTAGCGAAAATAGTTGTTACAAAGAACAAAAGACCAACAAAGGTACCTGCTTTTCCCATGGCGGCAAATACCTTAGGAAGGGAAATGAACATTAAACTTGGACCTGCGCTCATTCCGTCGGTGCCGGAGAAAACAAAAACTGCCGGGATGATCATGGCGCCTGCTAAAAGAGCAACACCTGTGTCGAAGATCTCAATCTGATTAACAGCTTTATTTAAGTTGACTTCCGGTTTCACATAAGAGCCGTAGGTGATCATGATACCCATGGAAACACTTAAGGAAAAGAACAGCTGGCTCATGGCATCAAGTAAGATCTGAAGGAAGCGGCTAAAGGTCAGTCCCTCAAAATGAGGGGTTATATAATAAAGAAGGCCGTCCATACCGGTACGCATCTGTCCGCTTTCGTCTACATGGTGCAGTGTCAGGGAATAGCCTGCGATCACAACCACCAGAACCAGAAGGATGGGCATCATGCAACGGGAAACACGCTCAATACCACCTTCCACACCATTGTATACAATAAATGCTGTTACACCCATAAATAAAAGGGCAAACAGGACTGGTGATACAGGTGAAGTGATAAATGAGGTAAAATAATTGTCCTGGGCAGCAGCGGCAGTCTGTCCGGTGAGATAGACAAGAGCGTATTTTGTGACCCAGCCGCCGATAACAGCATAGTAGGTCATGATCAGTACCGGTACAAGAAAGGTTAAAACTCCTAAAAATTTCCATTTAGGCGACATCTGGGTATAAGCACCGATGGCGCTTTCTTTTGTTCTGCGGCCAATGGCAATGTCAGATGCCAGCAGTGTGAATCCAAATGTTAAAACCAGTGCCAGATAAATGACTAAGAACAGTCCTCCGCCGTCCTTTGCAGCCAGATACGGAAAACGCCACAGGTTTCCCACGCCTACGGCACTACCGGCAGCAGCTAAAACAAAACCTAACTGTCCGGAAAAACTACTTTTTTTCTTATTCATGAAAAAGAATCCCCCTAAAATTATCTATAGCTGAACTTGCTTGTCATACCAGAATAGCACATGTTATAATATCAGTAAAACAAATGTTTTTATGATTATATATAATTTTTAGTAATGTGTATGATGCCAGGTCGTGGGGAACAATCTGGTATCATATGGGGTGGTGGAATTTATGAAAGAACAGAAAGACAAATACGAGATTTTTCTGAAAGTGTGCGAGACCGGCAGCTTTTCCGGGGCGGCAGAGGCATTAAATTACACACAGTCCGGCATCAGTCAGATGATGGCTGGATTGGAGGAAGAACTGGAAGTCCGGCTGTTTGCCAGAGTAAAAAAAGGAGTCATACTTACAGACAACGGAGCCAGACTGATCCCTTATATCCAGGAAATGGTAAACCAGAAGGCAAAGCTGCGCCAGGCGGCCTTTAATATTAATCATAAGATCGAAGGAAAGCTGCGGGTAGGAAGCTTTTCTAGTATTACAGCACTGTGGATGCCGGGAGTGATCCATTTCTTCAAAGAGCATTATCCAAAGGTGCAGGTAGAGATCTTTGACGGCAATTACGATGAGATCCGTGACTGGATCATCCACGGACAGGTGGACTGCGGTTTCCTGTCATCTATTGTGGCAGACGACCTGAAATTTTATCCACTGATGGATGACCCGCTGTGTGCAGTGATGCCTAAGGGGCATCCACTTACAGAAAAAGAACGGGTCACAGTGTCAGAACTGTTTTCGTATCCCTTAATTATAGAAACACCTGGCTGCGACAATGATATCCAGCATTTATTAGCAAAATGTTCCGTAAAGCCGAAGATCACCTACAGCTTCCGGGACGATACACTGATCATGGCCTTTGTAAAAAGCGGATTAGGCGTCACCATTTCCCAGAAAATGGTACTAAAAGCCTTTGCCAGAGACGATGTAGAATCCAGGCCCTTAGAACCAGCTTCACACCGGACCCTGGGACTGGCATTTTCAAAGACAGCCAATTCCGTGGTGTCGGGGATAATGTTGGAGTATTTAAAGAAAATGACGGGATAAATCATAAGCCAGATTGAAAATTCAGCCAATTAAAACCGATGAAAACTTGCCTAACTTCTCTAAAGTTGCTATAATTCTTGTAACCGAAGGCGTGATAATCTTTCTCAAAAGCGGGGAAGATGCAAGTATATGTACACGGCGTAGGTGTGCATATAGCAAGTAAGGAGAAGTCGTGCGTACTTTAAAGAAATCCATATGGAGTTATATGTATAAGGTCACATTTGCGTTGGTAAGTGTGATCCTTATTAGCATTACGGCATTGAATATAGCAAATGAGCAGAGCCGGGCGCAGGGGACGGCGGATAAGATCTTTGAGCAGATGGATAAGATGCTGGAGGAGAATCAGAAGGAACTTACCAGGCTGCGCCAGGAATATGCTGCGAAATGTCTTCATAATACAGAGAGGCCATTGCCTATATTCTGGAGAAGAACACCGGGGCAAGAAATGATCTGTATGAACTGCGTAAGATCGCGGAATTTATGGAAGTAGATGAGATCCACATTATTGATGCTGCAGGCGAGATCGTTTCCGGAACCCATCCCCAGTATTATGGTTATAGCTTTGACTCCGGGGAGCAGATGAATTATTTTAAGCCTATGCTTAAGGACAAATCCCTGAAAATGGTTCAGGATATAGAGCCGAATACAGCAGAGCATAAGCTGATGCAGTATTCAGCTATGTGGAACAGCACCGGGGAATTTATCGTGGAAGCGGGAATTGAACCGGTAAATGTATCCAAAGTAACAGAAAAAAATGAACTGCCTTATATTTTTTCCCAGCTTTGTGTCAACCCGGATACCAGCTACTTTGCGGTAAATGCAGAAACAGAAAAGATCGTAGGTGCTACGGACACAGAATTAGTGGGAATGGACATGAAGGAAATTGGTTTAAATACGGAAAAGATCCATAGTACAAAAGGTTTTTCCGGTATGATCAATGGAAAACGTTCCTAGACCCGGTATCTGGACCGGGAGGTAGTCCAGAAGATCGGGGAAGTAAACGGAAAGTTGCATAAGATAACCATGGGTGACTTAAACGTCAAGATTGATGTCCACAGCAGCAGGGAATTTTTTGAACTGAGCCGTTATATTAATGAAATGCTCCAGAGCCTGTTAGTCAATGACAGGAAAATGACATATGTGCTTGGAAAGACGGATATGCACATTGGTGTATATGAGTACAACCGGCAAATGAAGAGAGTCCGTTTTACAGGTGATATTCTTCAGATCTTAAAGACCGGCACAGAAGCTGCCTGGAAGCTGCCTTCTGACTGGGAAGATTTCAAGAAATATATTAGAACCATGCAAAAAGAGCCGGTTGCAGGTGAAAATGAGATATTTGCTGTAGGAAATGGTAAATATTTAAAAATTGAAGAGATCCAGGAGGGCGAAGAGATCTTCGGTGTTATTACGGACGTTACAGAGGAGATCCGCAAGCGCAGGGAGATCGAATACCAGAGAGATCATGACCAGCTGACGGGGCTGTTTAACCGGACTGGCAGAGATACCAGGCTTTCCAAAATACTGGAAGAATGCAGGGAACCATATTACTGCGCTGCTGTTATGGTAGATGCTGACGGTCTGAAAATGGTTAATGACACTTACGGACATGAAAATGGTGATGAGTACCTTAAAAGGATTGCAGAAATGCTGAAACAGGAAGCAGGTGAAAACAGCATTCTCTGCCGTCAGGGCGGTGATGAATTTACATTGTTCTATTATAAGTATGGGAAAGAAGCGCTTGTGCAGAAAATAGAAGCCCTGAAGGCGCTTCAGAGCGGACAGAAGGTCCGGCTGCGGGACGGACTTACCGTTGATCTGAGGTTCTCTATGGGAAGCAGCATGGCTTACGGCGCAGTAGATTATGATAAAATGTACCGTGAAGCAGATGAAAAAATGTATGAAGATAAAAGAATGCGGAAAAAGCTGGCAGAAGAGACAAATACAATAGAATCTTAGGAAAATTCAGAAAAAATGAAAGAATTATCCCATCATGGTAACCCTGAAAACCATGATGGGATAATTTTATTAAGAAAAAGAGGGAATAATTGACATCAGGAATCTGTCTGTTTATAATGTAGGTCAGTTTACAGGTCATAGGATTTACAAGGGAGTGAATCGCTGAAAGACATGTTCTTTCAGCATGTTCATTTCCTTTTTTTATTTATAAGCATTGAAATTGAAAAGGAGGGGGATGAATATGGCGGAGCTTTTAAGAATGGAAGGGATCACCAAGCAGTTTGGTGCAGTCTATGCCAACAAGGATATCAATCTGTCTATTGAAGAAGGCGAAATCCATACACTTCTGGGTGAAAATGGTGCAGGAAAAAGTACCCTGATGAATATTCTCATCGGGCTGTATCAGCCTACTTCCGGTACGATCTGGTTAAAAGGCAAAAAGGTAAAGATCGATTCACCAAAAACAGCGGTAAAACTGGGGATCGGAATGGTGCATCAGCATTTTATGCTGGTGGATGCCATGACAGTATTTGAAAATATTATCCTTGGAACGAAAAAGGACAGTTCCATTTTCATTAAAAAAGAAGAACGGAAAAAGGAAATCCTGGAGCTTTCACAAAAATACGGACTGGAAGTAGATCTGGATAAGCAGGTAAATGAGATTTCTGTAGGCGAACAGCAGCGTGTAGAGATTTTAAAGGCTCTTTACCGGGGAGCGGAGCTTCTGATCTTAGATGAGCCAACGGCAGCGCTGACAGACCAGGAAGTAGAAGGTCTTTTCTCTATTATGGGAAGACTGACGGCAGAAAACAAGTCTGTTATTTTTATCTCCCACAAAATGCGTGAGGTAATGGCGGTCAGTGACCGGGTAACCATCCTTCGGGCCGGCCGGACTATTACTACAGTGGATAAAAAGGACACAGATGGGGCACAGCTTGCAAATCTGATGATCGGCCATGAGATGACAGTCAGTGCTTATAAAAAAGTGACAGAACCGGGAGAAGATGTGCTGCGTCTGCTCCATGTGGATTATCAGAAGGACCATAAACACAGCGGTTTAAATAACGTAAGCTTCTCCATAGGAAAGGGAGAAATCCTGGGAGTGGCCGGAGTAGACGGCAACGGACAGTCACAGCTTGCCCAGCTGGTAACGGGAGTTATTGCGCCGGACGGCGGAGAAGTAGACTTAAATTCCCGCAAGGTTGCCCAGTTTGCGCCAAATGGCTTTATCCTTTCCAACGTGTCCCATGTTCCGGAGGACCGGAACAAAATGGGGCTGGTAGGAAATATGACAGTAGAAGAAAATCTGGTTTTAAAGGCCACGGAAGAACCTCGTTTTTCCTATGCACACGGCGCTTTATTAAAGAAAAAAGCGATCCGGAAGTTTGCCCTGGAACTTCAGAAAAAGAATGATATCCGCTGTGCTTCTATTGAGCAGGAAGCAAGAAACTTATCCGGCGGCAATCAGCAGAAGATCATTTTAGCCCGGGAAATGGAAAATCATCCGGAGCTGTTGGTGGCGGTCCATCCAACCAGAGGTCTGGATATTGGGGCGTCCCAGTATGTACACGATACCATGATCGAAGCAAGGGACAAGGGCTGTGGGATCTTATTGATCAGTGCGGATTTTGATGAAGTCCTAAAACTTTCAGACCGGATCATGGTCATGTTTGAAGGACAGGTTATGGGCATTTATCCCGGTGAAAATCCGCCGGTAGAAGAAATATCCCTGGCAATGGCAGGAAAGGAGGAATAGGGAAATGAAAGTAAAAGATAATCTGGCAAAGATCCTGATCCCCATTCTGTCGATCCTGATCGCATTTATAGCAGGAGGGATCATTATCCTGTGTCTGGGGAAAAATCCGGTGGAAGCTTATGGATACCTGTTTTCCGGAGCATTTGGAAGCGGACGTAAGATGGGGCAGACTTTAGTAATTGCATGTCCGCTGATCTTTACCGGACTTGCAGCAGCCTTTGCTTATAAGTGCGGCGTTTTTAACCTGGGCGGTGAAGGACAGTTTATCATGGGCGCCGTTACCAGTATCTTTGTCTCTGCAAAACTGGGTGACGCAGGAATGGGCGGACTTCTTGTAAGCCTTCTTGCAGGAACCGTTGCAGGGGGCATCTGGGGCGCTATTCCTGGTATTTTAAAGATCACCAGAGGCTTAAATGAAATGATCGTCAGCATCATGCTCAACTATGTGGCAACGCTGTTTATGGGATATGTGTATACAACCCTTTTGCGTGACGGCAGTGTTCCACAGACTGTTGCAGTGGCAGACAGTATGAAGATTGCCGGTATTTCAAAAGGATTTCCAGCCCATTGGGGTGTTCTGGCGGCGTTTTTGCTTGCAGCGGTTTTATACTATTTCATTTTTTATACGTCCAAAGGATTTAAGCTGCGGGCAGTGGGAATGAACGCAACAGCGGCATTTTTCAATGGTTTTCCCGTTAATAAATACATCCTGTTTTCTTTTATCACTTCAGGCGCTATTGCAGGACTTGGAGGAAGCATAGAACTTCATGGAAAACAGTTCCGGCTTATGAGCGGTTTTGGCTCCGGCTTTGGTTTCGATGGCGTGGCAATTGCACTGATCGCCCAGCTAAATCCATTGGGAACGGCTATTGTGGCCTGCATTTTCGCAGTGCTGCGAAAGGGCGCAAGTACCTTGCAGACAGCCACGCAGGTACCAAGCTCTGTGGTGGATATCATTCAGGCTCTGGTCATTATCTTTGCAGTAGCCGGAACCGCATTATTAAAACTTCCGGCGATCAAGCAGTTCCTTATAAACCATGGAAAGAGAAAGGAGGCGCAGGGCTGATGGCATCATTTTTTACAATGAATTTTCTCACAGAGCTTCTGCTCTCAACGGTGCGCATGGCAACGCCCATCCTCTTGGTGGCTCTTGCGGAAACCTATTCAGAGCGTGCCGGAATGGTCAATATCGGTCTGGACGGCATTATGGCCATTGGTGCTTTGGTGGGCTTTCTGGTGGGATATGAAACAGGAAGTCCCTGGGCGGGAGTTTTAGCAGGCGCTCTTTCCGGTATTGCTACCAATATGATCTACGCTTTCTGCACCATTACCCTTTGCGCGGAACAGACCGTTTATGGTATGGCGATCAATATTTTTGCTCCGGCGCTGGCATCTTTTATTTACCGGCTTTCCTTTTCTGATACGTCTACACTGATCCAGGGCGTGTCTATGGGGATCATGCCCATCCCGGTACTCAGCAAGATCCCGGTGATCGGAAGTATCTTCTTTCAGCAGAGTCCTCTTGTGTATGGGGCATATCTTCTGGTTGCCGTGACAGCGGTATTTTTAAACCGTACAAAGGCGGGACTGAATTTCAAGGCTGTAGGTGAGTTCCCAAAGGCAGCGGAAACACTGGGAATTAATGTAGTTCTCCAGAAATACATTGCCTGCATCATATGCGGTGCCCTGGCCGGTATCGGCGGTGCATATCTGACCATCTGTTATACAAGTACCTATTCAGAAGGCATTGTGGCAGGCCGCGGATTTATTGCCTTATCAGCAGTTATCTTTGGACGGTGGATGCCAACAGGAGTTATGTTTGCATGTCTGCTTTTTGGCTTCTGTGATGCGCTGCAGATCCGCTTACAGCTGTTAAGCCCGTCCACTCCTTATCAGATCCTTCAGATGATCCCGTATCTGTGTACCCTGTTTGTACTTGCATTTTTTGGCATTAAAAAGAGCGGTCCGAAGGCAAATGGACAGCCGTATTACAGGGAAGAACGATAAGAAAAACGATGAAAAAGTAAAAATTATTTTATATATAGGAGGAATAGATTATGAAAAAACGCAACATGAAAATGACATCTGTAGTTTTGGCGGCAGCTCTTGCTGCAGTAAGCCTTGCAGGCTGTGGCGGTTCTGGAAAAACAGAGACAACAGCAGCTGCAGGATCCGCAGACACAACAGCGGCAGAAACTGGTTCTGAAGCTGAAAGCAGCGAAGCAGCAGGCGGGGAAGCAAAGGAAGGTGGTTACAAGGTAGCCATGATCTCTGACACCTCTGTATCAGATGGTGGATGGGGCGCAAGCTGCTATCAGGCAATGGTAGATGCTGCAGCTGAGAAAGGTTGGGAAACCGTTTACACAGACAATGTGGCAACCTCTGATTATGCCACTGTTATGACTGATTATGCAGAACTGGGATATGACCTGATCTTTGCGCCAGGCAACCAGTATACAGATGCAGTAAAGCAGGTGGCAGAGGAATACCCGGAGATTAAATTTGCACTGTTAAATGGTACTGTTGAGACTGACAATATCCAGTCTATCCTTCCAGATGCAGAGCAGATCGGTTACATGGCAGGTGCTCTGGCAGGACTGATGTCCAAGACCAACAATATCGGATTTATCGGCGGCATGGAGCTGGATACCACAAAAGCAAAGGTAGAATGCTATGAAAAAGCAGCCCAGAAGATCAATCCTGACATCAAGGTATCTTCCGCTTATGCAGGCTCTTTCAGTGATACTGCAAAGGGCAAAGAGATCGCAGCATCTATGGTGACAACTTATGATGTAGATGTCATGTTTGGTGATGCGTCTGCAGTAGATACCGGTGCAAGAGAAGCGCTGGCGGGCCAGGAAGGCAGATATGATATTGGACAGCCTGGAGATTTAGGTTCTGCTGATGATCCGGTGATCGCATGCTCTGTTGTAACAGACAATGCAGCACTGGTAAAGACCTGTATGAAGGATATTGAAGACGGAACTTTCGGAAATAAGACAGTTTATGGCGATCTGAGCAATGGCTGCTTAAGTGTAGGTACCTTCTCTTCCATCGTTCCGGAAGACATCCAGAAACAGTACTTAGAGGCAGTTGAGCAGATCAAGGCTGGAACCTTCTTTGATTAAATATCAGTAATATAAGAATGCAGATCGATCTGTAAAACAAGGCACCTGGCAGTTGGAAAATAACGCTGCCAGGTGCTTTTTTATGTTGGGGCACATTCTTTTTACTTTTAAGTTAGGGCGAAGTGGGATATAATGAGCGCAGAACAGTAGAGCGCGTTGACGCAGGGCTGTAAGTGGACTTGGGTGAGTTGTTAAATTCACTTCGGATAAAGGAGCGATAAAACTATGCTGACATCAGACCAGAATAGAAAGATAAATGAAATCGTTGAGGAATTTAAGGAAGCGGCTGATTTTTACCGTATGGAGTATTCCGAAGACCTTATGGGGATGTTTCGGGATTTTGGGTGTATGCTGCTTTTGAAGTGTAAGGTGGATACAGAAGGAAAGGCGGATCTGGAGCGCCTTTTGGAAGGCCGTCATAAGCTAAAAGGAACGGTAAAACGTCAGCTTATGACTGTATCAGAGGAACTGGTGCAGCTGTGGGCACCGGGCGAACAGGATGGATCTGGGGATACCGGGGAATATGAAGGTTCCCAAAATGTTCGGGAAATGTTTCAGACGGCTCTTGAAGAGATCTTTCATTTCTGCCTTTACAGCAAAGGCGGTAAAAACAGGTATCTCCTTCCGGAAGAAACAGCAAAGCCGCTTCTTCGTCTGCTCACATTTCCGGAAGGGATGATGGCGGGAAATGAAGGCCTGGTGGTTTTAGATACCCAGTGCGGTGCAGGGAGTGCTTTAATGGCAGCTTCCCGGTACTTAAAAAATCTCCGGCTTATGGGCTACGAGAAGGATGAAGAAATGTGGGCGGCAGCCGTGATCATGTCACAGCTTTCCGGTCTTGAGATGGAACTGCATTTAGAAGACGGGGCACGGGCGGATCTGTATGAGTCCTGTGATCTGGTGATCAGCAATCCTGTTTATGGAACCGATACCATAAAAGACGAAGAACTGATCGATCAGCTTCCGGGAGAATTGAAAACAGTCAGGGGACGTTATCACATGGAGCTGATCCGCAGCATGCAGGCGTTAAATTTCGATGGAAAAGCAATGCTGATCGTTCCCAACAGCTTTTTATTTGCAAACCGCACAGAAAGTATGAAGGTACGCAAATGGCTTCTTCAGTCCTATTCCCTGGAAGCAATCATTTCACTGCCGGAGGATACTTTCATGTACAGCGGTGTCCGCTCCGGTGTCATGGTATTCAGTAAGCCTTTTATGTCCGGCGGTTGGGAAGGACATACCCAGAGAGTACTGTATTATAATCTGGAAAAGCAGGAAGATAAGGAAAAGCAGCAGAAAGAATATGAACGTCTGGAAGAGGTATGGAGCCAGAGAGACAGTTATTATGGAAAATGGGAGCGCTCCCGCAGGGAAAAAACGGTGGAAAACCGCAACGGTATAAAGGTTCCTGCAAACTGGCAGTACAACAGTTTCTGGTTTGCAGATGTGGATCAGATCGAGGCGGGAAAATGGAACCTTCTGCCGGAAAATTACAGACCGGAAGAGCAGATCAATCTGGAAATAGAGGACCCGGCTCTTCTTTTGCAGGAGATGCTTAAGGAACAGGAAGAGATTACAAAGAAGTTAAATGAACTTCTTAAGGAGGTAATGTAAAAGTGGAAAACTGGAAGCAGAAACCTCTGAGCCAGGTGGTATCCAGATGGATCAGAGGAACCACCTTAAACCGTTCAAGGGCTGATTATTATACGAAAACTCCTGGACCGGAAAGCCTTCCGTGGGCAAGAGTGGGAGATATGAAAGAAGGACTTCTTTGTGAAACAGAAAATTATCTTACCAAAGAAGGAGTAGACCAGATCCCGTGGCTCATCGTGCCAGAGGGCGCTGTGTTACTTTCTGTATCAGGAACTATTGGAAAAAGTGCTATTGCAGGCTGCGATCTGGTAGTGAACCAGGCGATCCAGGCCATGATCTTTGATGAAGGACAGATCCTGCCGGAATATGCCTGCTTTTATCTGGAATTTTACCGCCCATGGCTTATAGAGCGGGCCAATGCGGTGACTGTTCCAAATCTGACGAAGGAACAGCTGTCGGGTATTCCTGTGGTATTCCCTTGCTTAGAGGAGCAGCAGGTCATTGTGGATCAATTAAAACGGGCCAGAAGACTGATGCAAAGAAGCAGGAGATCGGAAGATACGTTGAACAGGATCCTGGAAAATGCTTTTGGAAAAATAGCCCGGTCTGCTTTAAAAGAAGGAAAAATAAGCCGGGACGAGGAATTTCTTTCTCCTGTGCTCCGGCCTATATGGGTTTCTTTAAAAACACGGGTACTGCCTGCAGAACACGAAACAGATATGTTTGTACCGGTCCTTTCACAAACAGAGCAGGTCTCTTTTATAAAAATAGTAGAAAGAACAAAAGAAATAAGAAAACGGTTACATAAAATACAGCAACTGGAGATACGCTATTTTAAATCCATGCTGTCACTGGCTTTCACAGCCGGTTTAACAGAAGGCTTTAGAAAACAGGAAGACCTTTCAGACCCGGAGCCTGCTTTATTCAGGGAGAGCTACGGAATCGGAAATGTGCGAAATGTCAGCCAGCCAACAGAAGGCATTACAGACTGGCAGAGCCGTATTCCACAGGAATTGCAGTCTCTTTTTACCATGCTGTCTGATTTCCAGATGGAGATCCTGCGTATCTATGCCCAGTCACAGGAGGCAATACCGGTACATACGGTGTTTAAGCAGATCCACAAAAAGGGATACTCAGTACAGGATGCCCTTGCTTCTGCAAGGCTGTTGGAAGCTTTGGGCTTTCTGGAAAAGACGGTTCCCCAGAAACTTTATATGGGAGAAAAAGAGGTACGGGACAGTGCAGGTCATCCCATTACCATACAAAAATATCAGATCCCGGAATACGGTGCTGATATCAGGGAGGTCTGAGATAAAACATGAAACTGGAATACTTATACATAGATGGTTACAAAGGATTGAAACGCCTGAAACTGCAGTTTAAGGAACAGACAGGGGTTGTGCCTGTGGATTTCCTCATCGGCTGTAATGGCTCCGGAAAGTCCAGTGTGTTGGAGGCTGTGGGGCTTATTTTTACCCGTATCATGCAAAATGAACTGCCGGGATTTATCTTTGAGTTAAAATACCGGATGCCGGATGGGACAGGAATTTATGTAAAGCCCCAGAAAAAGGGCTTTTGCGATGCTTCCGGGCGGCGGAGAAAATTATATGTAGAACTGGAAAAAAATGGGAAAACCCAGCAGCTATATTCCATACCGGATGAGTATCTGCCGGACCGGATCATTTCGTATTGCTCCGGAGCCAACAGCTCTATGGAAGATATCCTGATCCGTTCCCCAAGGGCTTCTCTTGCCAGTGATCTGTATGATCTGTCTCTGGCTATGGATGTTGAAAATGGAGAAGGTCCGGTATCTGGAAAAGAGGAACACCCGGGAGAAAGCAGTGTTGCAAGAGGGGAGGCGGCAGAAGAGATATTATCCTTTTATGAGCGGTTAGATGTAAATCCGCGAGTGCTGTTTCTGGATGCGGTTACATCTAAATTTATCTTACCTGCATTGTTTGCAGTGATGCCTTTTGATATGCAGGATGACCGTATCAGTGAAAAGGCTCTGCGATATGCCACACTCCGGAAAAAACTTCTGAAACGGTTAAACATCCGTCTGATCCCTGCGGCATTTTCCCTTCGTATTGATGATACCAGGCTGGAAGAGGCAGCAGACCGGCCCCAGATGAGTATTTTGCGGCGGCTTTTAAGCCAGGATGTAAAGGGAAAAGCCTTAAGCAACTGTGTGATCCACCGGACTTCTACAGACCGGCTGGAAGAGGACGGAAGCCTTGCCGGTGAAACGGCAGCTGTATTCCTGTTTGAGTCCTGGGAAGCAGAAGGGGAGAAAGTATTTTATCATCCCATGCTTCAGCGCTACTTTGACGGAAACCCATTTGCTCTTATCTCAACCCTCCTTACTGCCTGGAGGGAAGGTGTGATCCGGGAGATCCATTTTTCCTACCGTAACGGGGATGAACGTGGCTTATATGAAATGGAGGACTTAAGCGACGGTGAGTTAATGTGGCTGGCCCGGATCGGCCTGATCCTTATGGCACAAAATCACTGTGGGGAAAATACATTGTTCCTTTATGATGAGCCGGATGTGCATTTTAATGATGACTGGAGCCGGGATTTTGTCCGCTTTGTATATGCCATGTGCAGTATGGATGGGACCAGCGGAAATGAGTTTCTGGTAGCCACACATTCAGACCTGATCTTAACAGATGCCATGCGGTCGCAGATCCATTTGTTTGAAAATCCTACAGGTTCCAGGACAGAAGTAAAAGAGCTGGAGATCTCCACCTTTGCAGCAGGCCGCGACAGCATTTCAAAGCAGGTGTTTAAGGCTTCTTCTATTGGTGGTTTCGCATCGGACACGATTAAAGAACTAATGGCAGAAACGGATCCGGAACAGCTGGCCCAGGCTATTTCAAAGATCGGTCCCGGTTACCAGAGATTTCGCCTGCAGGAACAGCTGTATGCCTTGTTAGAGAAAAATGACAGGATAAAAGGTTAGGTACTTTTGGAACGAAAAGAGGTGACAGAAGATGTTTTGGAATATGGACGTAGGAGAACAGGAACAGGATCTGATGGAGATCAGCCATTTTCTTTTATCCGTTTTTGAGTTTGCGAAAAACCAGCCGGGAAATGTGTTTCAAAAAGAGGACTGGCTGGACTTTTCACCGGAGAACGGCACCTGGTTTTACCGGTTGTATGAGCGTGATACAGATAATGGAAAGAATATGCGCCGTGCTGTGGACCGGCTCTTTCGCATGGACCAGGAAAAGCGGGAAGAAATTTACGAAGCAGTGAAACATGATATGGAATTCATGGACAAAAAGGCCTGGGAAAAGGGAAAATTCAACCTGGAAAGTGACCAGCTTCCTGAAGCGGCTCAGAAGATACTCCGGGATTTTTTCGGGTATTTTTATGATGTGGTCCTGTGTACCACCCATTTTCGTTTAGAAGGGATGTCACGGTCTTTTTACAGCAGGAAAGAGCTGGCAAAGGACTATTTTAAGGGAAAGAATGAAAAGATCCGCAGGATCTGTCCTGTGTGCTTACAGCCGGTAACGAATGGGGAAACAGACGAGGATGTGGAACATTATTTTCCAAAATCCAAGTATCCCTGCTTAAGTCTCCATCCCTATAATCTGTATTTTTGCTGTACCACCTGCAATACCAGTTTTAAGGGTACGAAAAGCCCGTTAAAGGGAAAAACAAGGGATATTGGACGGATCTTTCTGCCGTATTTGGATACAGTAAAAGATGCCGTGCAGCTGAAATTTGAAAATCCCGGGGATAAGGACAGCGAAGTGGTAAAAATGCTTCCAAAGGAAGATGCTGTGCCGGAGACGAAAGAGAAGATCCGGGAATTTGACCGCTTATTTGCCCTGGAGGAGCGCTGGAGCGGACAGCTGGAATGTTATTATATGTCCCTTTATCAGCGGTATCAGGAAAAATATGGGGATGGGGAAATGAGCCTGGAGAAACTGAAAGAATACCTGGAAGAAGATATAAAGAGGAACCAGATCATCCAGAACTGGCAGCCGGGAAGATACCTGGAAGGGGAGTATATGAAATGGATCGCAAATAAACAGCTTAAAGCTTTTTATGAGGAACTGAAAAAATAGGATCTATTTTGATCATCATGATAACCAATAAAAAGAACGCCTGGCGTTCCTGTAATAGTTCCAAGGAGGAAACTTTGGAGAATAGGAAAACCAGGCGTTCTGTTATGGGGGCTTTTGTTTTTATAATTCTTTGCCAGTCAGCATCTTGTAGCTCTGCAGATATTTATCAATGGTCTTCTGAACGATCTCTTCTGGCAGTGTCCAGTCATTTCCCGGATGGGAAGTCAGCCAGTCGCGGGCAAACTGCTTGTCAAAGGATGGCTGGGAATGACCTGGTTCGTAGCCTTCTGCCGGCCAGAAACGGGAGCTGTCAGGAGTAAGCATTTCATCGCCTAAAACGATATTTCCTTCTTCATCCAGACCAAACTCAAACTTGGTATCAGCAATGATGATGCCCTTACTTAAAGCGTAGTCAGCACATTTCTTGTAAAGAGCGATGGTGTAGTCACGCAGTTTGGTAGCGTATTCTTTTCCCTTTCCCGGGAAGTATTTCTCCAGATGGTCAATGCTCTGCTCATAGGAGATATTTTCATCGTGATCACCGATCTCAGCCTTGGTAGAAGGTGTGAAGATCGGCTCAGGCAGTTTATCAGATTCCTTTAAGCCTTCAGGAAGCTTGATGCCGCATACAGTACCGTTTTCCTTGTAGCTCTTCCAGCCGCTTCCTGTGATATAACCGCGGACGATGCACTCCAGAGGAAGCATGTTCAGCTTGCGGCACATCATGCTCTTGCCTTCGTATTCAGGAGTCTGGAAAAATTCAGGCATATCTTTTACGTCAGTAGAGATCATGTGGTTTGGAAGAATGTCCTTTGTGTAGTCAAACCAGAATTTAGACATCTGGGTCAGAACCGTACCTTTCTTGGTAACAGTATTATGGAGAATCACATCAAAGCAGCTGATGCGGTCGGTAGCGACCATGATCAGGCTATCGCCGTTGTCATAGATCTCACGTACTTTTCCTTCTTTAACTGGCTTCATCTTTCTACCTCACAATGTTTGAATTTTAATTAAATGGGATTTTTTTGTTATCTACCTATAGAATATACGTAAAAATTTTCAAAAATCAATAGTATAATTAATTTTTGTGAAAAATGACGTATGATATATAAGTAATACTAATTAAAAATCATTATTCAAAAAGGTAAAAAAGAAAAAATCCGCTCTGCCAGCCGTCTTGCGGGGATAGAAGTGACCAGTTCCAGGACGACACAGACCATTCCGGCGGACATGAGCAGGTGGTTGATGAGCCCTTGGGAAGAACAGAACCCCAGGGAAAAGCCACGCTTCATAGGCCAGATCAGTCGCAGACGCCTGTAATTTAACAGATCCAGTGCCAGATGGGAAGCGTAGGCAACGGCAAAATAAGGGGCGGCATCCGGGTAGATCACATCTATGCATGCCGTGAGCATGAACAGGGATAAAAAGGAATGCATAAAGGAGCGGTGGGGCTGCGACGAGCCGTAGGTGCAGATGATGATAAATGCCATGGCGCCGGTGAGAAGTCTGGCAATACTGCTGTTTCGCATCAGGCGTTCATAAATGCCCACATGAAATTTATAATCTGCCAAAATGACGATGGCGGTAACAGCAATGGCTGCTGTCATGATCTTGTCAGCCTCTCTGTGGGCCTGAGAGGTTCCGGAGTCGATATCGCTGATCATGCCGCCAATAGCAGCAGCCCCCGCACCAGCTACTAAAGTAGGCATGGAGGAGGGCTGCATCACTGCCAAAGCAGCAGATATACCAATGAAAAAATGTGTTCTTCCAAGCATGTTAAAATAGGATCCTTATCTAAGTGTTTTATTTACAATTATCCCCAATTTTTGGGATATCTTCGATTGTATCCTATCTATGCCTGAAAATCAAATGACATTTCTCTTAAGAATCATTATGTAAGTAATGTGTTGTTATCATAATCAATATTTATTGTATGAGCATTCCTGTGCCGAAACTGTAAAACAGGATACACCATGGTTTTGCCAGAAGGATGATAAGGACAAATTTCTTCACTGACATATTAATAAGGCCGGAAAAGTAGCATAAGTAGTCATCCGGTGCCAATGGCAAAAGAATGGAAAGAGCGAAAAGCACATCATAGCTTCTGGCTCTCTTGATCCGCTCTGTCCATACATTATATTTTTTGGATGGAAACATGGCCTGCACCAGGGGGATACCAAAATGTTTTGCAAGGAAAAATGCGATGATCGAGCCGGCGCAGATCCCCACATAATTATAAACAAATCCGCATACACTGCCAAAAAGCAAAGCACCGGCTACGCAGCCGATAAATCCCGGCAGCACCGGCACAACTACCTGAAACGCCTGTATAAACACAAACACAAAAGGCGCAAACAGCCCAAACCCACGTATGTAAGCCTGAAATGCATCAACAGACCGGAAATTGCCTTTAAGCCCTGCCTGGAGCATAAACAGACACAAAAGGATGCTGATGGCAATAGCGCTGTAAGTCAGCCATTTATATAAAACAGATGCTTTCACTGTTAAGACCTCCTTTGTATTACCCACGAACCCCGTGCTTACGCGTTCCACTGCCTGCTTTTGCAGGCGGTTCGTTCAGTGGCTATTAAATCACAATATAGAATAATTGTGAAGGAAGTTTGAACATAAGCTTAAAAATGGTATAATCCCGTATTACAAAATTAAAAGTCATCATATTGATGACAAAATACCAATAAAAAATCATCAAAATGATTATTTTTATTGAAACAAGGAAAAATAATACTATAATAAAAATAGAGATAAAGGTGTGGAGAAGGGCGAATATGGATGAAAAAAAGTTTGCAATAAAAGAAACAGTGAGCGCAGAAGAGGTAAAAATGCTGCGCAAAAAATTAGGCTTGACCCAGAGAGATTTTGCGGGACTGTTGGGTTGCTCCAAGCCGACTGTGGAACGTCTGGAGCGTGAAGGGACTGTTACGAAAGGTCCTATGGCGCTTTTGATGAAGTTATTGGACCGGGATGCGGAATATATACAGACACTTATGATCCCACCCAGAGAACTGCCGGTTCGTATATGGTACATGTATAAGGATACGCCATGTACCCTGATTGATGTGGATGAAATGCAAAAAATTGTTCACATTCGTAATTATGTAGATAATATCCAGTTTAGGGCATTTGGGATCAAGGAAAATCCAACCATTGAGGATTATAATGAATTTTTGGAATCAAGATGCTTCCCTAGAACGAGAGATAAGATGAAACTGGTGTTAAGAGATCTTGGAATCCCATTTTATGATCCATACCTGATCATTCAGAAAACAGAGGGAAGAATGGCAGAGGACGATTTTTGGATCAGGATCGAGCGATAGGAGGAATGGCGATGATTGAGTTATTTGAACAAAATGAACGAATGCAGGACCGTCAGTCCTCAAAAGGAAATCAGTTGAAATGGGAAAATGCAGGAATTTGGTATAAAGCGGATTATACTGGATATGAAGGGTTGGCAGAGTATATGATCTCTCATTTACTGATAAAATCTACATTAAAACCAGAAGAGTTTGTGCGATATGATCTGGAAGAAATTAAGTATAAGCGTCAGGTCTATCAGGGAGTAAAAAGCCGTACTTTTTTATCAGAGGACTGGCAGATCATAACTTTGGAGCGGTTGTTTCAAAAAATGTATGGAAATAGTTTGAACCAAATGCTTTGGAAGATGGATGATGCAGAGCAGAGGTTGCGGTTTCTGGAAGAACAGGTAGAGCGGATGACTGGTTTAAGAGGATTTGGCATTTATCTGAATAAATTACTTACAATCGATGCAATTTTCCTAAATGAGGACAGACATACCCATAATATTGCTGTTTTAATGAATGGAGCAGGAATGTTTAAATATTGCCCGATCTTTGATAATGGAGGCGGGCTGCTGTCGGATACAATACTGGATTATCCATTAGGAGAAGATACTTTTGATCTTATGGAAACTGTTTGGGCAAAAACGGTGAGTACTGATTTTGATGAGCAGTTAGATGTTTCGGAACACTTGTATGGATGCAATTTAAAGTTTTTCTTTACAAAGCGGGATGTGGATCAGTTGTTGGAACAGGCAAAGGGATATTCAGATGAGGTGCGGGAACGTGTACAGACGATCCTGCATCGACAGATTGATAAATACGCATATTTAAAAATGTAGTAAATCGCAACTGACTAAAAATCTCCCGGCATATCTTCTAAATTAAGATATACCGGGAGGTTTGATTACACCTCATGATAAAACTCACGTATCATAGGATAAATGGTCTTATATTTCTCATAAACAGGTTTATAGGCTTTTACAGCATCCGGGTCCGGTTCCAGTACGGTGCAGCCGCCTTTTTCCTCTAATACATGGATAAAGGACTGGTAATCCGGGATAATGTTTTCGGCCAGGAAAACGCTTGATGCAATGGCAAGTGCGGGCAGTAGGTCCGGGTCCTTGTAGACGTGGACGGGAAGGCCCATTACATTGCTTAAGATCTGGCACCAGGCAAGTTCTCTGGCTCCGCCGCCGATGATGGAAAGCTTTACCGCCGGAGCGTTAAACAGCTCTAAGCCGTGTCGGATGGAAAATGCCACCCCCTCTAATACGCTTCCAGCCATGTCTGTGGCAGAGGTATCCTGGCTTAAGCCAAGGAAAGAAGCGCGGATATGGCTGTCCATAATAGGGAAACGTTCACCGGTCAGATAGGGCAGGAAAAAGACACCATGGCTTCCGGGAACATGGTTTTTTAAAAGGTGGGAGATATAGGCGAAATCCGGTTTATGGTCCAGCTCGCGGGATAAGATCCGGGCAATAAAGCGGTGTACATTTCCGCCGTTTAAAAATGGTACTACATTAATATATAAGTCTTTTTGCATGGCAGCCAGGTTAAAACCGCCGCCTTCACTGTCCATACGGCCTTTTGATACAGCTGCCACCCAGCTGGAAGTACCCAGGTTTACATTGTATTCGCCAGGGGCTAAGATACCACTGGCAAGAGTGGTAGCCCCGGCATCTCCGGTGCCTGCGTAGACTTTTGTTCCGGGCAGATAGCCGGTATCAGCAGCTCCCTTTTCTGCTATTACGCCTGCAAGTTCATGGGAATGGAGCAGTTTTGGAAATTTGTTTATATCCAGTCCGGCATCGTTTATAAGGTGCTCAGACCATGTTTTATGTTCCAGATCCATAGCTCCCGCAGTAGCGCAGGCCGTCATATCACCAATGAAATTCCCGGTCAGTCTTGCCACTACATAGTCTTTGGAACTGATGAGAAAAGCAGCTGCTTTTTCATAGATCTCCGGCTGATTTTCCTTTAACCACAAGATCTTTGCCAGAGGCATGGAACCGTCAAAATGGTTTCCTGTAATAGCGGTAATAGTATCGCTGCCAACTGCATTTTCAATGGCTTCTGCCTGTGCGCCAGCCCGTCCGTCAGAGTAGAGAATGGCATTTCCCAAAGATCTTAAGTCACTTCCAACTGGTATCACATCCTGCATCTGACCGGAAAAAATAAGAGCGGAAATGTCTTTGGCCGATATTTTATCTGTAAGAGCATGGGATAAGGCGCAGAAAGCACTGTACCATTCTTCCGGGTTCTGTTCCTTAAAACCATTTTTTTCTATTGTATGGATCACCTGGCTTCCTGTAAAAAACGGTTCTCCATCGTCACGTACAGCTACCGCCTTTACTGCGGTAGTTCCAATGTCAAAGGTTGCAACTAACATAATTTTACCCCCTAAGTTAATTCTTTCCGGCCCCTATCTTCTGGATCACAACTGCCAGGATAATGATACCGCCGGTAATGATGTTCTGCATAAAGCTTGGCATCTGCAAAATGGTCAGACCGTTGGCTAAAACCGCCAGAACTGCTGCGCCGATCAGCGTTCCCACGACACAGGGAACACCGCTTTTAGATACAGTGCAGCCGATAAATACGGCTGCATAAGACTGGAGAAAATAGCCTTGTCCTGCAGTAGTGTTGGCAGAACCGACTCTGGAAGCCACCAGAGCACCTGCGAGACCTGCAATCGCGCCACATAGGGAAAATGCCAGTACCCGGTAGCGGAAAATAGGAATTCCTGCTACTTCAGCCGCTTCCTTGCTGCCGCCGATGGCATACAGCTTCCGGCCCGGAGCAGTATGTCCCATGAAAACATAAAATGCCAGGTATAAAACAACTGCCACCAAAGTAATAAAGGGAATACCTGCGATTTTTAAAATACCGGGAATGGTAAATGCCTTTGGAATACCATTAAATACGGTAGTACCGCCGGTGAGCCCGTAGATCACGCCGTCTAATACAGTTCCCATACCAAGAGTAGTAATAAAAGATAAAATCTGGAATCGGGCAACTACAATACCATTTACGCAGCCAACCAAAAGGCAGATCACAGCAGCAATCAGGAAACAAAGAGCCACAGGAACCTGTTTAATGGATAACAGGGCAGCGATCACGCCCCCAAGGCTTACAATATTTCCAATGGATAAGTCAAATTCATTGATGGTCATTACAAAAGTAGCTCCTAAAGCCACCATAGCCAATGGTGCTGCCTGTCTGCTGATGTTAAGAAAGTTTTTAACTGTGCAGAAAGAGGCCGGGCGGAGAATAGAAAAAATAAGGATGATCACCGCCAGTGCAGCTACGGTTCCATAATGTTTAAATGCTTTCATTTTCATGTGTTTCCTCTCTTTCTGCTTCATAACAGCAGGCCAGTATGTCCGCTGGCTTTAAATTCTTATTTGGAAAGATCTTACGTATTTTCCCGGATGCCATGACTGCGATCTCATCAGCTATCTCCAAAAGTTCTGTAAGGTCCGATGAAACGTAGAGAACAGCTTTGTTTTCTGCCGCCTGATGGTGCAGCAGACTGTGGATCTGCTGTCTGGTGGCAACATCTACGGCCTGTGTAGGTTCATCGCACAACCATATGGAGGGGGATGTAAGTAATGCTTTTGCAAAGACCACCTTCTGCTGGTTGCCACCGGATAATTCACAGGCCGACTGGGAAGTGCCGGTACAGCGGATCTTTAGGGCGTTTATCATATCTTTTGCAGCAGAAACAGCAGCTGTTGTTGAAAACAGCCCCTTTTTGGAATAATGGTCAATAGAAGAAAGGTTCATATTTTCTTCCACTGTAAAAGACGGGATCATGGCTTTGCGCCGCCTGTCTTCGCAGATAAAGGCGATGCCCTTTTTTATGGAATTAACAGGAGTGGGCTTTTTCACCTTTTCCCCACTGATTTCAACGGTTCCGCCGGATATGCGCCGGATGCCGTAGATACATTCCAGAAATTCCGTCCGTCCGCTGCCGCAAAGACCGAACATGCCGGTGATGCGTCCGGTGTGGACGGTGATACTGGCGTCTTTTACAATGTGGTCGGCAGAGGAAAGATGGGAGATGGTGAGTGCAGGGAATGATTGTGTGGCTGCCGACCGGGAACAACATGTACTGTCAGGCATCATGTGTTTACTATCCGCTTCCCCATTCCCGCTCATCAGCCGGACCAGCTCCTTCTGGCTGGTAGAGGCAGTATCGCAGGTACTTACCAGTTCTCCGTTTCTCAGCACTGTTACCCGGTCCGTCAGCGCCATGATCTCTTCCAGCCTGTGGGTTACATAAAGGACAGCAGTTCCTTTTGCTTTCAGGTTCCTTATAATAGAGAATAGTAAATTCGCTTCCTTATCAGAAAGAGAAGCAGTAGGCTCATCTAAGATCATTAACTTACAGTCGCTCATCATGGCCCTCAGAATTTCCACGCATTTCTTCTGTGCCGGAGTCATCTGGAAAATGGATTTCTTCAGGTCTAAATGGATCCCAAGTTCTTCCCCTTTTTTCTGAGCCGCTTTTTCCATTTCCTTCCACTGGATCAGACCGCCTTTTCGGGGATAAGGCCGTCCAAGCCAGATGTTTTCCAGGGCGGAAAATGCAGGTATCAGCACATGATCCTGGAAAATGATATTGATGCCCAGTTCCCGGCTCTCTACCGGGCCGAAATCAGCAGGAAAAGGAGCTCCGTTCCAGGACAGCTCCCCTCCGTTTTTTGTATACACGCCGCCTAAGATCTTAATGAACGTAGACTTTCCAGCGCCATTTTCACCTACCAGGCCGTGGATCTCCCCTTCTTTTAAAGAGAGATCCAGACCCTTAAGGGCATATACACCATTAAATGATTTGTCCAGTTTCCTTGCTTCTAACAGCATTCTTGCCACCTGCCATTTTCCATGATCTGATCATAATCTGTATCAGCCTAAATTCCCGGGCCCCGTCTGGAGCCCCTGGGAAATTCGTTCTGTTACTGTGCGTTTTCCTGAGTAATAAGCTCTGCAGGAGCGTACATTTCACCTTTTTCAATGGTCTCTCCTGCATAATATTTTTCCATCTGCTGGCAGACAATGTCAGCCATGCCTTCAAAATTCTGCTTTACAGTTGCTTTTAAGCAGGAACCGTCTTTGATCATCTGTACTGCCTGCTCATTTCCGTCAACACCGGTAACAATAACTTCGTCACGTCCTGCTTCTGCCAATGCCTTTGCGGCGCCGATGGCCGGTTCATCCCATGCTGCGAAAATAGCAGTTACAGAGTCCTTGTCAGGGTTTGCGGTCAGCAGGTTAGCCGTGATCTCTTCTGCGTCATTAATCGGCTGTTCAGCCGGTACATGCTGTTCTGTGATCAGCTGAATGTCAGGATATTCTTTAATAATGTCATCAAATGCTTCACAACGTTTTACAACACCTGGATGTGGTCTGTGGGTGAGTGCGATCACAGTACCTTTACCGCCCATCAGGTCATCAAAGAGGTAACGGACGATCAGTTCGCCCATCTGGTAGTTGTCGCTGGTAGCATTGACCTGCATTCCATCAATAAAACCGCTGTCGCAGCCGAATACAGGGATATCTGCGTCAAAGGCTTCTGTCAGCTGATTGGCAACCTGGTTTGGGTCAGCACTTACTAAAACAATGCCGTCAGTGCCGGAAGAAACCACATCTTCAATACGGCTTGCAAGCTCTGCAAAATCATTGGCAGTATCGATCACGAATACTTCTGCGCCTTCTGCCTCTAAGTTATTCTTGATAAAGCCAGCCATCTGGTTGGTGGTAACAGAAGTAAGATAAGGGGTCATAACAGAGATCTTTTTACCGGCAAGAGCAGTACTGTCAGCTGTTTTTATGTCAGCTTCGCCGGAAGCGGCATCTTCAGAAGCTTTTTCGGTAGTGGAAGCAGCTTCTGTCTGTGCAGCAGTCTCAGCCTTTGGGGCAGTTGTTTCATCTGCTTCTGTAGAGCAGCCTGTAAGCAGGATGCCGGTCAGCGCTGCAGCTGCAGCCAGGGTTAAGAAATTACGCATTTTTTTCATAGTGTTCTCCTCCTGAAATAAAATTTTTGTTTGTTGGGGAATAAATCTGGGAATAAAAAATCCCGGACATGACTTTTACATCATGTCCGGGACGAATTGTTCGTGGTGCCACCCGAATTCACAGATCTTGTTTAACATCAGGGTTCCAAAATCACAAATCCTCTTACAAGCAAGCTTGTATCGGATTTTTGACTTTTGAACCCTGATGTTAACAAAAATAGCAGCTATCCCATAATCGGAATATCTGCCACCAATCTGTCTCATTTTCAGAGTACGGAAAGTAAAAAATAAAACTTCGATACTCTTATCCTTTAACGCAGGAATCACGGCCTCAGCTACTTGCTATTGCGTTCGCCTGGCGTCTCACAAACCCATTCCATAAGGAACTCCATACTGCTTTCCACCACCGGCAGCTCTCTGTGATATCATTCCAGATGTACTCTCTTTGCTCATCGACGTTGCTTTTAAATTTTATGGTAATAAAGTAGCACAATTTATATTGACTGTCAATTATAAATTTAGGGATTTTTAAGTTTGATTTATAAGTGGATTTCAAAAGGTTTTCTAAAGATTGCCGGATTGCATTGACCGAATGGTTGCTATGCTGTAACATGGTAGTAACGGAGGAGCAAGTTCGATCCGCAAAAATAAAAAACGGAGGAACATTAGATGACAAGAGCAGAACTGAAACGGAACGCAAGGGAGAAACTTGGGGGACAGCTGTTCGGGCCTAACTGGGTCAATGCAGTCCTTGTAATGGCCATTTTTTATATACTGACGGGAGCCGTAAACGGTATCGCAGGATTTGGAACCCTGATCATGTTAGTGATCGGAGGCCCTTTAAGCTACGGAGTGGCAAAATTGTTTTTACAGCAGTGTGATGACGGACAGAAAATGAACCCGACAGAAGTATTTAAGGGCTTTTCAGAAGACTTTGGCGGAAGCTTTATCTTATATCTGTTAAGATACCTTTTCATTGCCTTATGGTCCATTTTGCTGATCATTCCGGGCATTGTAAAAATGTATTCTTACTCCATGGCATTTTTTATAAAAGCAGATCATCCATCATATGACTGGAGAGAATGCTTAGATGCCAGCAGCCAGCTGACATATGGACACAAATGGGAACTGTTTATTCTGGATCTGAGTTTTATTGGCTGGCAGATTGTCGGAAGCTTGTGTCTGGGTATTGGAACTTTCTGGGTAAACGCTTACAGAGAGGCTACCATTGCGGAATACTACAGATATTATGAAAGCAATCAGGTGATCGACAGAGATTTTTAAAATATAATATTTCATAAACAGATCAAAGGGCACCTCACAGCGAGGTGCCCTTTTTAAGCGGATCATTTCGGATCATTTTTAATTACTGCTGAGCCTTATACTGCTCTAAAGCGGTTGCCAGCTGGTCAGGACAGGAAGTTGGGCGAGGGCCGCACTTGATGCCTTTCATACGTTTGATGGCTTCATCGATATCCATTCCTTCAACCAGTGCTGCAACGCCCTGTGTATTGCCGGAGCAGCCGCCTACAAAATGAACATTGGTTACCTTATTGTCTTTTACTTCAAAAGAAATAGCTCTTGAACAGACGCCGTGGGTTGTATAATTCATCACATGTACCTCCTTGGGGTTTAGTTTTGTAAATAAGTATGGCAGCAGAAAAGTATGCCGCCCGGTTCTTGACGGGCAGAAGCCAAACTGTTACCATGTATCTGTGTACATTTTTATTTGTACACATGTATAACGTTACGGTTCATGTTGTTGCATGACCAGCAACAGTGTACCTTTCATTATGCTTCATGTAAATAAGATTGTCAAGTTGGAGGAAAAGAATGATCGGAATTATCGGGGCCATGGATGAAGAAGTGGCAATGTTAAAGGAAAAACTCACAGAGGTTCAGGTAGAAACAAAGGCTGCTATGGACTTTTATAAAGGAAAATTAGAGGGAAAGGACGTAGTAGTTGTCCGTTCCGGTATCGGTAAGGTAAATGCAGCTATGTGTGCACAGATCCTGGCAGATGTATACCATGCAGACCATGTGATCAACACTGGTATTGCAGGTTCCTTAAAGGCAGAGATCAACATTGGGGATATCGTGCTGTCTACAGATGCATTACAGCATGATATGGATGCCCAGGCATTTGGCTATGAGCCAGGACAGATCCCAAGAGTAGACACACTTTCTTTTAAGGCAGATGAGAAAATGATCGCTCTTGCAAAAGAGTGCTGCGAAAAAGTAAACCCGGAGATCGGCGTATTTACAGGAAGAGTTGTTTCCGGAGACCAGTTCATTTCTGATAAAGAGAAGAAGAAATGGCTTACTGATACTTTTGCAGGCTACTGCACAGAAATGGAAGGTGCAGCTATTGCCCAGGTATGCTATTTTAACCATATTCCATTCCTTATTGTAAGAGCGATTTCTGATAAGGCAGATGACAGTGCTTCTATGGATTACCCGACTTTTGAGGCACAGGCCATCCGCCACAGTGTGAACTTAATGGCAGAGATGCTCCGCTGTTTTTAATACAAGATGATCCACAGCCAGTTATCAATGTCTTTTAAACCCTGTTCAGAATCGTTTCGTGGGAGAATTTGACGAACGATTTTAAGGGTTCTCAACTTCCCAAATAAAAAGCCGTCGTTATAATTAAGCTTACCGAATGACACAGGCCTGCAGGTGTGTCGGCCGGAATAATCATTCTGCAATAAAAATAATAACATTTGCAGACAGTGGAAACAGAAAGGGGAGCTTATATTATGATGGGCTTTTTACAGACGGGAAGAGCACTGTATGTGCTGGCAGTTATCTGCTTTGGAGGTATTTTTGTACGGCTGGCAGCCGGAAGCTTCTACAAAAAACTGATAAAAGAAAGCGCAAATATGGCGCTGACCAAGAACCGGTATCTGCGGAACTTAAAACAGAATGCAGAAGATACATATAGAATTAACATGGGCATGAACAATGCTGCTGTTTATTTACAGAGGCAGCTTGGAAATCTTAAATTTTTAGGTTTTTCTTTATCGGGACTTGAAAATCTGGCAGGCCAGCTGACTCTGCTCAGTTTTCTGGCAGGCGGTGTATGCGCTTTTCTTTCCTATTGGAACCGCAGTGACAATTCTTACATTGTCCTTTACGGAGCAGCGGGAATCCTTGGCGGGATGCTTACGATCGTGGCTGATTATGGTGTAAATCTGGAAGGAAAGAGAAACCAGCTTCTCATCAGCCTTCAGGATCATCTGGAAAATGTAATGTGGCCAAGACTGGAGAGGGAAAGCAGCAGCGAGCGTGCAAGTGCAGTTACAGAGGCCGAAGAACGGCGTGATGGTGGAACTGTGCGGACCATTGGAAGGGACCGGGATCGTCGGTTGTCTGGTGCAAGAAGGGGCGCAGAGCAGACGGCAGCCAGCAGGGAAAATGCCCGTGAGGCATCAAACCGGGATAAAAAAGAGGACCGGTCGGCCAAAGACTGGCTGGATGATTTAAATCCGGAGCAGAAACGGATGCTTGGGGAGATGCTGAAGGAGTTTCTGTAAATAAAAGCCTGTGGTTTGAAGGCGGTGTTAAAAACAGCGTTTGAAAACAGTCGTAGAAAATCAGCGCAGGTTATGGAATTGACAACACAAATATGCTATACTAAAAATTAGTTGGGAAAATTTTCACAAATCTCACAAGTATGCAATCAGAAAAGGAGAGCGGGAACATGGGTAAGGAAGTTGTATTCGATTATTCAAAAGCCACCGGTTTTATCTCAGCTGAAGAGATGGCTAACTTCAAAAAAACAGTTATGACAGCAAAGGAGACTTTGTTAAGCAAAGAAGGTGCTGGAAACGACTATCTTGGTTGGATCGATCTTCCAGTTGATTATGATAAGGATGAGTTTGCAAGAATTAAAAAGGCAGCAGCAAAGATCCAGAGCGATTCAGATGTTCTGCTGGTAGTAGGAATTGGCGGTTCCTATTTAGGAGCAAGAGCAGCCATCGAATTTTTAAGCAACAGCTTTTATAACGTGCTGTCTAAGGATGTGCGCAAGACTCCTGAGATCTATTTTGTAGGAAACAGCATCAGCAGCAAATATATTGCAGACCTTAAGAAAGTTCTGGCTGGAAAGGATTTCTCCATCAATATCATTTCCAAGTCCGGTACAACCACAGAGCCAGCTATCGCATTCCGTGTATTTAAGGAAATGCTGATCGAAAAGTATGGCAAAGAAGAGGCTGCAAAGCGTATCTACGCAACCACAGACCGTGCAAAGGGTGCTTTAAAGAACCTGGCAGACGAAGAAGGCTATGAAGAATTCGTAGTTCCGGATGATGTAGGCGGACGTTTCTCCGTTCTTACAGCAGTAGGTCTGCTTCCGATCGCTGTATGCGGTGCCGATATTGACAAGCTGATGGAAGGTGCTGCTTCCGGACGTAAGAAAGCACTGGAAACTCCTTACGAAGAAAACCCGGCTCTTCTGTATGCAGCAGTCCGCAACATCCTGCTTCGCAAGGGCAAAGCAGTAGAGATCGTAGCAAACTATGAGCCAAGCCTTCACTATGTATCTGAGTGGTGGAAGCAGCTGTTTGGCGAAAGCGAAGGAAAAGACCAGAGAGGTATCTTCCCTGCAGCAGTAGATCTGACCACAGACCTGCACTCCATGGGACAGTTTATCCAGGACGGCGCACGCATCATGTTTGAGACCGTTATCAACGTAGAAGAATCTCCGGAAGAGATCGTTTTAAAGAAAGAGGATGTAGACACCGACGGCATGAACTATCTTGCTGGAAAGACTGTAGATTTCGTAAATAAGAGCGCTATGAACGGAACCATTCTGGCTCACACAGACGGAAATGTACCAAACCTGATGGTTAAGGTACCAGAGCAGAATGAATTCTATTTAGGTGAATTATTCTACTTCTTTGAGTTTGCCTGCGGCGTAAGTGGCTACATTTTAGGAATTAATCCATTTAACCAGCCAGGCGTAGAAAGCTACAAGAAGAACATGTTTGCTCTCCTTGGAAAGCCAGGCTATGAAGCTCAGAGAGAAGAGCTGTTAAAGAGACTGTAAAATACGGTTGGCTATAAGCATTATTTATAGTAAAAGAGGAGTCGCCTGAAAACGGCTCCTTTTTTGCTATCATTTTCAATGTTATTTTAAAGGTCCGGGAAAACACAGACTAGACGTAAACCAATTCCAATGGTAGAATTGACATAGATTACGTTGTGAAAACGAAAGGAGAACTATTAAAATGGGCATGATAGAAACAAAGACAGCTAATGCCATTCGTGTATTATCTGCTGATGCTATCCAGAAGGCAAAATCCGGACATCCTGGACTTCCTTTAGGATGTGCTTCCGCAGCTTATGAATTATGGGCTAATCATATGAGACATAACCCGGCAGATCCAAAGTGGGTGGACAGAGACCGTTTCATCCTTTCTGGCGGACATGGTTCTATGCTGCTGTATTCATTATTCCATTTATTTGGCTATGGTGATCTGTCTATGGAAGATTTAAAGAACTTCCGTCAGATCGACTCCCTTACACCAGGACATCCTGAGTACGGCCACACAGTAGGTGTAGAAGCTACTACAGGACCTTTAGGACAGGGAATGGGCATGGCTGTAGGTATGGCTATGGCAGAGGCTCATTTAGCTTCCGTATTCAACAAAGATGACATTAAGATCGTTGACCATTACACCTATGTACTGGGCGGAGACGGCTGTATGATGGAAGGTCTTTCCTCTGAAGCCTTCTCTTTAGCAGGTACCTTAGGACTTGGAAAACTGATCGTTCTCTACGACTCTAACAATATTTCCATCGAAGGAAATACAGATATCGCATTTACAGAAGATACTGCAAAGCGTTTTGAGTCCTATGGATTTGGCGTATTCCAGGTAGAAGATGGAAATGACTTCGCTGCTATCGGCGCAGCGATCGAAGCAGCTAAGGCTGATACAGAAAGACCTTCTCTGATCGTTCTTCATACTCAGATCGGATACGGCTGCCCGGCTAAACAGGGTAAAGCATCTGCACATGGTGAGCCTCTGGGCGAAGAGAACATCATTGCCATGAAGGAAAACTTAGGCTGGGAGAGCATGGAGCCATTCTATGTACCTCAGGATGTTTATGACCACATGGCTAAGGTAAGAGAAAGCTTAAAGGCACCAGAAGAAGAGTGGAATGCAAGATTTGCAGCATACTGTGAGAAGTATCCGGAAATGAAGGAACTTTGGGATCAGTATCATGACAAAGACCTGCCTAAGAAGCTTTGGGACAATGAAGAATTCTGGTCCTATGAGGACAAGCCACAGGCAACCAGAAATCTGTCCGGCGAGCTGTTAAATAAGATCAATAAGGTAGTTCCGAACCTGTTCGGCGGTTCTGCCGACCTGGCTCCTTCCAACAAGACCAACTTAAAGGGCGAGGGAGACTTCTCCAAGGCTGATTACTCTGGAAAGAACCTGCACTTTGGTGTAAGAGAGCAGGCAATGACTGCTATTGGAAATGGTCTGGTTCTTCACGGCGGCGTGATCCCTTATGTAGCAACCTTCTTCGTATTCAGTGATTACATGAAGCCAATTGCAAGACTGTCATCCCTGATGAAGGTGCCGCTGATCTACGTTCTGACCCATGACAGCATCGGTGTAGGCGAAGACGGACCTACCCATGAGCCGATCGAGCAGTTAGCTATGTTACGTGCGCAGCCTAACTTCCATGTATTCCGCCCTGCAGATGCAAAAGAGACTGCAGCAGCATGGTACAGTGCGATTACTTCTGAAAAGACACCTACCGCTCTGGTACTTACCAGACAGAACCTGCCTCAGTTAGCAGGAACTGGCCGTGATGCAGTAAAGGGCGCTTACATTGTAGCTGATTCCGCAAAGGAAACTCCAGATGCGATCATCATTGCTACCGGTTCTGAGTTAAGCCTGGCAGTAGAAGCAAAAGAACTGCTGTTAAAGGATGGAATGGATGTCCGCGTTGTATCCATGCCATGTATGGACCTGTTCGAAGAGCAGAGCCCAGAATACAAAGAGTCCGTTCTTCCAAAGGCTGTAAGAAAGAGAGTTGCAGTAGAAGCACTTTCTGACTTCGGCTGGGGCCGTTATGTAGGCCTTGACGGCGCAACTGTATGCATGGAAGGCTTCGGTGCATCCGGCCCTGCAGCACAGCTGTTTGAGAAGTTTGGATTTACCGCAGAGCGTGTTGCTGAGACTGTAAAGAGTCTGTAAGACGTAAAAATCGATGGATGCGCCGAAGGCGCATCCTGATATCGCAATAATAAGATACCCCGGTGACCGCCTGAAAAATGGCAGCTGCCGGGGTGTTTTTGTCTCAATGGTGCATACTTGTGCAATGAAAAAGTTTGACACAAGCGACCGCGCCAAAGGCGCGGTTAACCGTTTTATTCCTCGATCACCTGTATCTCTAAATAATCAAAATCCACAGTCTCAATAAAATTATCCTGGGTAAACCGGGCTTTGTCGTGATATTTAAAATCCTGGACTGTAGCATCCAGCCACATGGGCTTTTCCAGGTCAAACTTATAGCATATTTCATCTAAACAATTAAAAACCATCTGGGTTCTGGAAATAGAATAATCGCCGCAGCAGGCCACCATATCTTTCACCAGATGGTTGTCTTTCATGATCTTTCCCCACATCCGAAACATGTATTTTCCAGCCTTTCTTTTTTGTTGAACCGTGTGTACATGTTAGTTAGTATAGCATAGAATACTGCGTATAATCTATAAAAAACGGCTGCAATCAGAATATTCTTTCATGCAGCCATGAACTGCCATATTGGGCCGAAAAAGATGACGCTCTTTTATCTGTTTTGCAGAAATATATTGATAGAGACTGGAATGATAAGGACCTTAAAGTGATCTTATGTGGCTCTGCACTTAGCTTTATGGAGAAAAAGGTACTCAGTGAAAAGAGCCCTCTGTTTGGAAGACGTGATTCGCAGATCAAATTAGAGGCGTTCAATTACTTAGATGCTGCGAAATTTGTTCCAAACTATTCAAATGAGGATAAGGCAATTTGTTATGGAATTACCGGTGGTGTGGCAAAGTATCTTTCAATGATCGATCCTAAAAAAAGTATGGATGAAAATATTGTAAGGCTATTTTTTAGAACAGATGGATACCTGTATGATGAAACAAGAAATCTTCTGACTCAGGAATTTTCGGATATATCCCTTGTAAATAATATTGTTGAGCAGATCGCGTTTGGCGAAAATACGCTTAATACGATTGCGGGAAAAATTGGAGAAAAAGAACCAACAGTATTATACTCCCTGGATAAATTAATAAATGTTGGTCTGGTTGAAAAGAGAAAGTGTATTACAGATGAGAAAAATAAAAAGAAGACCCAGTATGTTTTAAGAGATTATATGTTCAAATTCTGGTATGAGTTTATCCCAAAGGCTACCAGCGTGATCGAGATGGGACAGGGAGAGATTTATTATCAGGATACACAGAGTGGTTTGAAGCATTATCAGAAGAGGATGTATTGTTGTTTACATTAGATTCACTTTATGAATAAAAATAATATTAAATCATGTTTAAAAGCAGTACCTGTTATGGGCGGACATGCCGCTTGCTGGGTAAAAGCAAAGCCAAATGCATTCTCTGGGGAGAAGGAAAATGCGAAAGTAAAGATCCACCTTTGCGGCGGCGTGGAAACAGGGGCCAGCTGCCAAACAGACAGCTGGCCCTTGCCCTGTTACAGGTTTTGTAGTAAGCTATAACTATTGACAAAATCCCCCGAAATTCGGGAGGAGAGGAGGTACTTGGGCGGTGGAGCAGGCTATTACTGATTATGTGAAATTTCTGGCAGATGCCAGGGATGCAGTGTATCGTCTGAATAATGATCAGGCGACAGCAAAGCAGTTAAAAGAACAGGGAGAGCGCCAGGAAAAAGAGTTGGCAGCTGCGAAAAAGGCAGTGACAGATTCGGTGAACCAGACCATAAAAAAGCGGCGCAGCGAGATCGATACAAGCTATGACAAAGAGATCGCAAAAGGTCAGGAACGGCTGAAAAAAGCCAGGACCCAGCGGGAAAAAGCCAAAAACAAGGGAATGAAGGAACGGATCGCAGAGGAGACCAGTGAACTTCGGGAACACAACAGGGACTTGCAGATCCAGATGAAGACCATGTTCCAGAAGGATAAAGTGCCTGTATTCTGCCGCACTACATTTTATTATTCCCTGTACTATGCAAGAGGACTTAAGGAGCGTCTGATTGGTTTTATTACGTTCCTGATCTGCTTTTTAGCACTTCCATGCGGTGTTTATTTCCTGCTTCCGGACCGTAAGATCTGGTATCTGGTACTGGTTTATTTTGCAGATATCATTATTTTCGGCGGTCTGTATGTGACCATTGGAAACCGCAGCCGTTCCCGTTATCATGATGCCTTAAAGCAGGGCCGGGAGATCCGCAACCTGTTAAGCTCCAATGAAAAGAAGATCAAAGTCATTGTCCACAGTATTGAAAAGGACGGCAATGAAGATATTTATGATCTGGAGAAATATGATGATGAGATTGCCTGCGCACAGCAGGAACTGTCTGATATAGCAGCAAAGAAAAAAGATGCCATCAGCAGCTTTGAAAATGTGACCAGAAATATTATTGCCGATGAGATCGAGGGGAACCACAGGGCAGAGATCGAAGAAAAAGAACAGAAATTACAGGAAGTAAACGACAGTCTTGCTCAGTTAGAAAGCAGCATCCGCCAGCAGAACATCCATATTACAGACACCTTTGGTCCATATCTTGGAAAAGAGTACCTGAATACGGATAAGCTTTTAGGATTGTCTAAGTTGATCCAGTCCGGAACAGCTTCCAATATTACGGAGGCTATTGAAATGGATAAAAATGGGGTAGGAAAAACAGAAACAAATTAAGATAACAGACAGAAGAGAGAGACAGAATAAGCAGACAATGTAAGGGGGACAATATGTACAGAGTAGTGATCGCAGATGACGAAGTGCTGATCCGCATGTATATTCGGGAAATCTTAGAAAACAATGGTTATGAAGTAGTAGGAGAAGCAGAAGACGGTCTGGATGCGATCGCAGTGTGCAGACAGAAAAAGCCGGATTTTGTTATTATGGACATTAATATGCCGGTGATGACTGGTCTGGAAGCAACGAAAGTGATCAACGAGGATAAGCTGGCTGGATTTGTTATTATTTTGACGGCTTACCGTGACAAGGAAATTGCTGATCAGGCAGTCAATACAGATGTAATGGGATATATTGTAAAGCCGGTAGATGAAGATACACTGATACCGGCAGTAAAGATCGCGATCCATAACTATAAGCAGAGAGAAGCTATGGCGAAGGAGTTTCACAAGACGCAGGAAGCCCTGGATGATAGAAAATATTTAGACCGGGCAAAAGGTCTGGTGATGGAGCGGAAAAACATGTCTGAAAAAGAAGCATTTACTTATATCCGCAGTCTGTCCATGGATAAGGGGATCTCTATGACGGAACTGTCAAAAATGCTTTTGAAAGCATATGAAGGCTGACACAAAAGCAGAGAGGGAATTTATGGAACAGAAGAAAAATAAGCTTCTCAGTGACATGATACAAAATGATACAGATAAAAAAATGGTGCAACTGGTAGAAGCGGCAACGGATCTTAGCTGCGGGGATATCTGCACCCTTTTAGAGGTGGCGCATTCCCTCCCTTTTGTGGGAAATCTGGAAGGCGGAGATACATACATCAATGTGCTTACAAGAGAAAAAGAGTCCATGGTCATTGCTCAGTACAGACATCCAAACTATGATCTGTATAAACGCAGTATCATTGGGGAGATTGAGCGCAGGGAAGATGAGCCGGCTGTGTACCGGGCGCTGGAAGAAGGCATTTCCGGCCGTGGACTAATCGGCATCATTGATGAAGGAAGAACGGTAGTGCGGCATACTGTAAGCCCTATACTTAACAGCGAAAAAAAGGTAATAGGGGCGCTGACATACGAATATCCCAATGCCGGTGCAGATACAGAGTCTATCCGTATTATCAATAATCAGGAAGGAAAACAGGATCCTTTTAACAGGCAGCTTGGAAAAGCCAGCGATTATCTTCAGGATGCCATTCTTCTTTATGATGCAAATGGAATATGTACATTTGTCAATCCCAAGGCAGAAGTTCTGTATCAGGATAAGGGATTTGAACTGCCTTTGATTGGCCGCAGATGCAGCGAACTGCACATTACGGATTGCAATTGGTCTGATCTTACAGAACATCGTGGCGTAATACGGAGAGAGGTACGTACACCGAATTTCATCATGGATGCGGTCATCAGCGGTATCTGGGAAAATGGCACCTGCCAGGGCGCAGCGATTATCTTCCGGGATAAGACAGTGGTACATCAGATGGAGGATGAGATCGCTTACCGCGTGGCGCTGATCCATGAGGTACATCACCGGGTCAAGAATAATCTTCAGACGATTATCAGTCTGATCGGGTTGGAAGCGGTCCATACAAAGGATGAAAAAGTAAAAGCTTTTGCAAAGACCATTACCAGTCATGTGCGCAGCATGAATATCACTTATGACCTGCTTTCTCATACAGGAAGTGAAAATGTGGGATTAAAAGTCCTGATCTCCCGTATTACAGATGTTTTACTGGAAAATAACTGTTTAAAAGAAACGTGCAGTATTTCTACAAGGGTAGATGGGGATGATGTGATACTTACAGAAACAACGGCGTCTACGGTGGCTCTTATTGTTAATGAACTGGTTCAAAACAGCTTAAAATATGCATTTAAGGACCGGAAACAGGGACAGATCAGGCTGAAGATCGAAAAAGGCGCCAGTTACTCCTGGATCACAGTGCAGGATGATGGCTGCGGCTTTGACAATAAGAAGATTTCCAGGGCAAACAGCGGACTGGGGCTCCGCCTGATCAGCAGTCTGGTACAATCAAGCCTGAAAGGAGAATTGTTTATAGAAACAGGGGAAAATGGAACCAGTATAAGATTTTCTTTTTCCATGCCCCAGGCTGGATAATCTAAAATAATTCTAAACATAAAATAAAAATAGTTTAAAATAAAACTTGTTAAACTATTGACAAAATAATGTGTGAGTGCTATGATGTAGACAATTAAAGCGATATCTCTTTAACACTGAAAATTCAATTAAACCTGATATGCAACGGCGTATATCAGTACCACAGAAAGGCATCGAAGCCCAGAAACTTTTTACAGAGTTTTTGGGCTTTTTTATTGCTTATGATCTGCGTGGATTTTCGGACGTTACCTGGAGTTGTGGCCCAGTTAAGGGCTCTAGGGCCTTTATATGGGTCTCTCCCGGCGGCGGTTTTACAACTGCCGGAAAAAACTTACGAAAAGGAGTCGTTTCATAATGGAAAACAAGCAAAATAAGGGCGGCGGTTTAAACAAGAGCTTGAAACTCATCTTTGTTTATACAGTTGCTACGGGTTCAATTTTTACGTTCGTAAACTATTGGGATTCTGTCTTTTACGGATACTGCGGAAGCGGTACATTCCTTGCATTTGCACTGATGACAGTGGCTATTCTTCCGGTAGCCCTTGTATACAGTGAACTGGCATCTCTGTTCCATACATCAGGCGGAGAGCTGATCTATAACACAGTTGGTATCAACAAACACGTAGGTTTCCTTGCTTCCTGGCTGATCATGGCAGCGTGGATCTCTGTTCCGCCGGCTGTTGTTATGGCGATCATGACATGGGTAAATAAGACCTTTGCCCTGGGACTTGGAACATGGCAGATGGTAGGCTGTGCAGCGGTTCTTTTAGTACTGTATTTCTTTATGAGTATCCAGAATGTACAGTTCTTAGTTAAGGCTCAGGCAGGTATGTTGTTCTGCAACATTACCGTTACAATTTTAACAGGATTTATCCTTCTGTTCTCCGGTCACTGGCATATTTCAAATTTTGGAAATATTTTCCAGTCTACTCTGGACTCCGTATATGGTATTCCTGGATGGGTCATTGGCATGGCACTTCTGATCACACCATACTTCGGATTTGAAACAGTACCTCAGATGGTTGAGGAAGGTGACTTCCCGATCAAGAGTTCCAAGAAAGCAATCTGCGGTTCCATTTTAACCTGTGGCTGCATTTATGTGTTCTATTATTTCTGCGTAGCAGGTCTGGATGGATTAAAGGATGTGTATACAAACTTTGCACAGGATGGTTTCTTAACCATTGCTACCATGCAGAATGTACTGGGCTGGACATTCTGGCCGATCATTGTAGGTATCCTTTCCTGCCTCTTAGGTATGGGCGCTTCCTTACTGGGTTTCTGGATGTCTACCGTCCGTATGCTGTACTCTATGGCAAATAAGAACTTCCTGCCAAAGGTATTCGCAGCTGTAAACAAAAATCAGCAGCCAATGCTTCCAAACGTATTCCTGCTGGTATTATCTCTTATCTTTATCGTACTTCAGAACTCCTCAGACTTTATGAGCGCGTTCTTCAACCTGATGAGCTTTGGCTGTGCATGTGCATATGCGCTGACTATGATCTCCGCAGTATGTATTCATAGAAAACATCCAGACTGGAAGAGTTCCAACACCGTAAAGGGCGGTGATGCGTTCCGTCTCTTTGCAATGTGTATCGCAGTTGCTATCGCATTCTTCTGTACACTGGGACAGGGAATTGATTCCTGGATCTGCTTTGGCGTATATCTGGGTGTAGGTGTTGTGATCTGGCTTTGGATGGTACTTGTAAACTGGAAGAAACATCCGGTAGAGATCGAGACTCCGGATGGTATCCAGAAGTTCTAAAAGAAAGTTCAGAAAAGTTTAAATGACATGGCAGACATGCCTGGATAAAGAAGGAGCATAAAAACATGTCTGATACAAAAAATACAGAAAATGAGTCTGGCGGACTGAAGAAAAGTCTTCGTCTGATCTATGTATATGCCATTGCCGCAGGTGCTATTTTCACCTTTATCGGATATTGGGATACCATTTTCTATGAATATTGTGGTGCGGGTACATTTTTAGGATTTATCCTGATGACGCTGTTGATCCTTCCGATTGCTATGGTCTACTGCGAACTGGCACCGTTGTTTCCAAGGGCAGGAGGAGAGCTGATCTACAATACAGTAGGTATTAATAAACATATTGGTTTCTTCTCTTCCTGGCTGATCATGGCAGCCTGGATCGCAGTTCCGCCGTCTGCAGTTATGGCCATTGTCCAGTGGATGTTCCATGTACTTCATATCCAAAGCAGCTTCCTTCTTATAGAAGGAGTTGCTCTGGTCGCTCTTATTGGTTATTGTGCTCTGAGCCTGCAGAATGTGGAGATCGCCGGTAAGATCCAGTTGTACATGCTCATGTTTGCCATTGCAGGTTGTATCGTGGCAACGGTAGCCTTCCTGTTCTCAGGTGTGTGGAGCTTTGATAACTTTAAGAACTTTTTCTATTCACAGGTGGGCAGCCATTTTGGCATTCCGTCCTGGATCATAGGAATGGCTCTTTTGATCACTCCGTTTTTCGGATTTGAAACAGTGCCGCAGATGGTAGAAGAGGGAGACTTCCCAATTAAAGACTCTAACAAAGCTATCCTCGGTTCCATCGTTTCCTGCGGTATTGTATATTCCCTGTTTTTCTTCGGACTGGGCGGCATGCCGGTACAGCCTTTGGTAGAAGAAGGGGGCGCAGCTGTTAATGGTTTTCTGGCCATCACCATGATGGAGCAGTTAGGCGGCGGCTGGGGTGTATTTGCAGTGATCTTTGGTATTGCAGCGATCCTTTGTGCCATTGGCACCTGCTTACTTGGTTTCTGGCTGTCAACCGTTCGTCTGATGTATGCAATGGGAGAAAACAATTTCCTTCCAAAGGCATTTACAAAATTAAACAGTCATCAGCAGCCGGTATTACCAAATATCCTGCTTCTCATCATATCCCTGGTATTCCTGCTTTTGCAGAATGCCACCACCTTTATGAATGACTTTTTCAATCTGATGAGCTTTGGCTGTGCCTGCGCATATGCGCTGACGATGATCTCAGCAATGCGGATCCACAAGAAATATCCAAACTGGGTATCTCCTTATAAATTAAAAGGTGGAAATTTCACAAGAGTATTAGCTCTTATCATTGCAGTAGTCATCGCTTTCTTCTGTACGTTAGGACAAAGCGCTGGTTCCTGGAAGTCATTTGGAATTTACCTGGGAGTAGGAGTCCTCTTATGGCTGTGGATGGTCCTTGTAAACTGGAAAAAACATCCGGTAGAGATCGAAACAGTGGAAGGCTTAAAGAAGTTTTAGAAACTTAATTTTGAACCTGTACGGGAAACCGTCTGGCATATATAATAACTATAATAGTTAAAACAATAACAATTTTTTATATGTAAAGGAGAATGTAAAATGGCTAAATTGGATGGTAAGGTTGCATTAATTACAGGAGCTGCTGCAGGACTTGGTGAAGGTATTTCTACCGCATACGCAAAATACGGCGCAAAGCTGATCATGGTAGACTTATCTCCGGAAGTAGAAAAGACTGCTGAAAAGCTGAGAAAAGAATACAACGCAGAGATCATTACTGTTGTTGCAAACGTAGCTGACCGCGCACAGATGGATGCAGCTGCTGCACAGGGTGTTGAAAAATTTGGTGAGATCAATGTTGCATGCTGCAACGCAGGTGTGTGCCGTCTGGCTCCTTTTGAGGAAATGGATGATAAGACCCGTGATTTCCACATTGATGTAAATATCAAGGGTGTATGGAACACCTGTAAGGCAGTTATCCCATACATGTTAAAGCAGGGCGGCGGCAACATCGTTATCGCTTCTTCTGTAACCGGTGATATCGTTGCTGATGCTGGTGAAGCAGCATACGCTATGACAAAGGCTGCATTAGTAGGTCTGACCAAGTGCCTGGCAGTTGAGTATGCAAGCCGCAATATCCGTGTAAACTGCTCACAGTTAGGATATGCACGTACACCAATGGTTGAGAAGATGGCAGTTGAGTCCAATCCTGAGAACCCAGAGGCAGCTATTGCAGATATCGCTGTAGGTGTTCCTATGAAGCGTCTTGCAAAACCGATCGAAGTTGGCGAACTGTTCGCATTCCTTGGAAGCGACGAATCCAGCTACCTGACCGGATCCCAGATCGTTATCGACGGTGGCAGCACACTGCCAGAGACCATGTCTATTGGTACCAACTAAAAATAACTTGAAAATCAAATAAAACCGCACTATAATAGTAAAGAACTGGAAAAGGGGAGCTGGCAGTCAGTCGGCTGAGAGTGGGATGTGTTTCCCAGACCCGTAACCTGATTTGGATAATGCCAACGTAGGGATATAAAACCGAGGTCTTTTTAGAGTGTGATCTTAGCGGATATGTCTGTTGCAGGCATATCCGCTTTTTCGTGTGCAATGAGCCAAAGTCCGCACTTGCGGGAGACCATGGCGAATGCCGCGAAAACCGGAAAAATGCGGAGCTTTTTTCCGGTCTTAGGTCTTCCAGGCGGCATATTGGGGGCACCACCTTATGTCGCATAATAAAACGTGGCCTGCAGTAGAACATGTCAAACGTACATTGTATACACTGTGGGAATGCTGAGAAGGGAGAAGACGATTATGAAAACAGCATTAACGATCGCCGGGAGTGATTCCAGCGGAGGCGCCGGTATTCAGGCCGACATTAAGACAATGATGGCAAACGGAGTATTTGCCATGAGTGCGATCACAGCACTGACTGCGCAGAACACAACAGGAGTAGAGGCAATTTTAAATGCCACTCCGGAATTTTTAGGACAGGAATTAGACTGTATTTTTACTGACATTTATCCGGATGCAGTAAAGATCGGTATGGTATCAGACAAAGAGCTGATCTGCATGATCGCGGCAAAGTTAAAGCAGTATGATGCGAAAAATGTAGTAGTAGATCCGGTCATGGTAGCGACCAGTGGAGCGAGACTGATCAGTGAAGATGCTATTGAGACTTTAAAGGCAGAATTATTCCCGCTGGCAAAGATCCTTACACCAAATATACCGGAAACAGAAGAACTGACGGGAATGAAGATCACATCTGCCGCAGATATGGAAGCTGCCGCAAAGAAGATCTCTGAGACATATAACTGCGCCGTACTGTGCAAAGGCGGACATAAGTTAAATGACGCCAATGACCTGCTTTGGAGCGAAGGAAAAGGACGCTGGTTTGCAGGAAAGCGTATTGATAATCCAAATACCCATGGAACAGGCTGTACTTTATCATCTGCCATTGCTTCCAACCTGGCAAAAGGCTTTGATCTGGAAACTTCCGTAGAGCGTGCAAAGGACTATATTTCAGGCGCTTTGGCAGCAATGCTGGATCTTGGAAAAGGCAGCGGCCCTATGGATCATGGTTTTGCCATTGATAATGAATACACGAGGGAGGCAAAGTAAGAATGGAAAAGAAAACTTCCCTTTTTGATAATGGACTGATCTGGTTTGGCGCAGGTGTTTCCCTGGCTGAGATCCTGACAGGTACTTATTTTTCCACCCTGGGATTTGGCCGTGGACTTGCGGCTATCTTACTGGGACATGTGATCGGCTGCGTTCTTCTGTTTTTGGCAGGCGTCATCGGCGGAAACAGCCGTTTAAGTGCTATGGAGACAGTAAAGAGCAGTTTCGGTAATAAGGGCGGACTGTTTTTTGCCCTGTTAAATGTATTACAGCTGGTTGGCTGGACCGCGATCATGATCTATGACGGCGCACTGGCAGCAGGCGGTATCTTTTCTTCCGGACACTGGATCTGGTGCCTGGTTATCGGCGTTCTGATCATTGTATGGATCATGGTAGGTATCACCAATCTTGGAAAGATCAATACCGTTGCAATGACAGCTTTGTTTTTACTGACACTGGTACTGTGCAAGGTGATCTTTTTCAGTGGAAACAGTATTCTTACAGAGCCGGATGACAGCCTTTCCTTTGGTGCTGCTGTAGAACTGGCAGTAGCTATGCCATTATCATGGCTGCCGCTGATCAGTGACTATACCAGAGAGGCAGAAAAGCCGGTAGCCGCAACTGCAGTCAGCGCTGTGGTATATGGTCTGGTAAGCTGCTGGATGTATCTGATCGGTATGGGCGCATCTATCCTCACTGGTGAGTCTGACATCGCCCAGATCATGTTAAAGGCCGGTTTAAGTGTGATCGCCCTGATCATCGTAGTATTTTCAACTGTAACAACTACCTTCCTGGATGCTTATTCTGCAGGTATCTCCAACGAGTCCATTTTCCCACAGTTTAAGGGACAGTATGTGGCAGTAGCTGTTACGGTTGTGGGAACCATTGGCGCTATTGTGTTCCCAATGGATGATATTACCGGATTTTTATATCTCATCGGTTCTGTATTTGCGCCAATGATCGCCATTCAGATCGCAGATTATTTTATTTTACACAGAGACAGAAGAAAAACTGCATTTGATACCAGAAACCTGGTGATCTGGGTCATCGGTTTTGTTCTGTACCGTATCCTGATGAATGTGGACCTTCCTGTAGGAAATACACTGCCGGATATGATCATTACCATTATTTTGTGTGTGATCGCAGGTGCGGTATTACATTGAGGTAACAAACATAAGAAAATCCCCGTGTCTGTACATATTTGTACATAGACACGGGGATTGTTGTTATCTACCTGGAAAAACTATCAGGTGACATGTCTGTTTAGTCTAAATCTGTATCAGGTGGTGCTCAATTCCTTCGCTCTTTAATATAGCTTCTTCCCTCTGATGACAGGTAAAGATGATACACTGGCTGTCCCAGGCACCTGCAAGCCATTTTAAGGCAGTTTTTAAACGGTCATCGTCATAGAGGACGAAACTGTCATCAAAGATCAGTGGCATGGTGCCGCGGTCGCTGATAACCAGCTTTGCTGCGGCAAGACGAACTGCAAGGTAGATCTGGTCCATAGTTCCGCTGCTGACCTGGTCAATAGGCACCAGACGGGTTGGTGTGTTCATAAAGATATTTAAGTTCTGGTCAATGCTCATACTGCGGTAGATGCCGCCGGTAATACCTTCGATCAGTTCAGATGCAGTTTTATTTAAGTAAAGACCAAAAGAGTCGCGGATGGAAGTAGATAAATGGGTCATGGTTTCCTGGGCCAGATCAAGAGCATCTAATTCTTCCTGAATGCGCTCATTTTCTGTCAGAACATGTTTTAACTGCTCTGCCTCATTCTTTTTGGCAGACAGCTGTTCTAATTTCTGTTCCAGTTCCCACTGAAGCCGCTGCTGTTTCTCGATCTCTTCTGATACGCATTCTTCTTTTTCCTGGAGCCTGCTGATATCAGCTGCCATGGTATTTAAGGTATTTTCAGACTGTTCCACAGCCTTGCTTAAACGCAGGAAACCGGCCAGTTTTCCCTCTAACGCTTCCATTGCCTCTTCAGAAATAGAAGGGTCCTGCAGATGCTTTGAAAAGATCTCCTGAAGCTGTCTGGTTTCTGTATCCAGCTGCTTTTTAAAATGGCGGCTGCGGGCAAGTAGCATACTGCCGGCTACAGCAAACAGGATACCGCAGAGAATGGCTAATAAAGCAGGGATCTTTATAAGAGATCCAGAAAGCTGTAAAAACCGGGGCGCAAATCCTGAAAGCAGGGAAATGGCAGTATTTGGGAATAAGAGGAGGAACAGACCGCTTGCCAGCCCGGGGACTGCCATCAGAAACAGAAAAACAGCTCCGATCGTGCGGGAATGTTTGCTGCAGGCTTCTAAGGCGTTGTTGTAATCCTGGTAGTGTTTCCGGGCTTCTTCTGTATATTTTTCTACAGAGGCCTGATTTTCAAACTGGCTGTTGACCAGGATCTGCCGGCCTTTAGCCGCTTTTTCCAAAAGCACTTCTTTTTCTTTTTGCTTTTTATCCAGATCATTCTTTAACTGTCCCTTTTCCTGGCGCCTGGCTGTAAGGTGGTTGGCATATTCAGGGGCAGAGATCTCCTGCTCGATCTTGCGGATCTCACCAAGAATATTGGCATAACTTTTAGCTGCTTCCGGAACAAAATGGGCTTCCAGCTGCTTGCGCTGGTTTTTTAAATAAGCGCTGGCTTTGGTGATATTTAAAGCAATGCTTCCGGAAGTGTTCAGATTTGCGATATAATTTCGCAGTTCCGAGACCATTCCGCCGTCAGTGGCACATTTTAACTGACCGATACTGATGGTATTGTCATAGGCAGTTTCAGACAGGCCGCAGCGCAGCTTGTCCAATAATGCAGTTGTATTTTCTTCTTCTTTTCCTGAGGTTTCGTTGATCACGCACAGGCGCTTGTCCCCCTTCTGGAAACGGCGCTCAATGCGGTAAACTTCCCCGTCACATTCAACCCGCAGGAAACCTTCATAGACCCCGCTCTGGGTCCAGGGCTGAAATTTGGAATAGGTATCATTTTTAGAAGCGCGGCCCCGCTGGCGCTCAATGCCAAAGAGCATGCCCTTGATAAATGTATGTAAAGTGGATTTTCCGGCTTCATTTTTTCCATAGACTACATTTAAGCCATCTTCAAAGGAAATGTCCCTGTCATGAAATTTTCCAAAGCCGTCAATATGCAGACTGAGTATCTTCATTGGGTCAGCTCCTTTCGTCAGTAGTGTGGAGTAAGGCATTTACTCCATAATACAGTGCTTTTTTCTCTACAGGACTCATATCTTCTTTCTGAAGTGCCTGGATGAAAAATCCGATCATGTCACTGGAATGCTCTGCAAACAGGGCAGAAAAATCGTAATCCGGCTCTGTATCGTCAATAATTTCTGCAATGCGAAACTGTGCTTCCAAAGAAGATAAGTCGAATTCTATATCTGGGTCGCGCATGCCTTTTAAACGGAAACGATAAATATTTTCTTCCCCGCGTTTGCGGATCTCTGCCATGATCCGGTCAGCCAGTTCCATGTTTGTGGTTTCTCTGGAAACTTTTACTGCCAGAGGCAGATATTGAAGGGTGGCAGCAGGAACAAATTCCAGGTGTGTTAATTTATGGGTCTCAGGATGGATCTCGCCGGTAAAATATCCATGGACTCCCGTTTCTGTCAGATCCAAAGGTTCCGGTGATCCACAGTAAGCAATCTTATCCTCAGAGATCACCTGAGGTTTGTGGATATGTCCCAGGGCAATGTAAGAAAATGGGGATAACTCCAGGCTGTTAAAGTTAATAGGCAGATGGGCAGTGTCTCCGCCATGTGCCATCAGGATCTGGATATGATTGTTCACGGAAACCTGCATATCTTCTAACAGAGGTTTTTTGATCTCTCTGGTGTGATAACTGAAACCGTAAATTTCCGTATTGATATCCTCAAAATAAACGGAATTAAGGTCCGGGTCCATGAAAAAAGTAACATTGGGGCTCCATGAAAAGCTTAAAAGAGCGGAGTTTTCCCGTATGCGGTCATGATTTCCTGCAATGAGGATAACTTTTACATTGGGAATGGTGGTAAACAGATAGTTGACTTCTTTTAAGTCCCGCACCAGTGGCTGGCGATGGAACAGATCACCGCTGATGAACAGACAGTCTGCCTGCATTTTTCCAGCCTGGGCAATGATCTTCTTAAAGGTATCTTTGATCGCCTGGGCCCGTTCACTTCCCCAGGGTTTATCTGCATCGGGAGTCATTCCCCAGTGGATATCACCTGTGTGGATAAATTTCATGAATTTCTCCTTTAAATAGATATACTCCCGAAACGTTTCTTGCACCTGCGCAAAAGAGTCTCGAGAGTACATATGGTGCAAAACAGATGGATTGCTTTGCGTCGTATATTGATATTATAACTCGCAGTTATTTACAGTTCTTGGGAATGGGATAACGTCGCGGATGTTGGACATACCGGTCAGGTACATTACGCAGCGCTCAAAGCCAAGTCCGAAACCTGCATGACGGGTGGAACCGTATTTACGAAGATCCAGGTAAAAGCCGTAATCTTCTTTCTTAAGTCCCAGCTCATCCATTCTTGCAACCAGCTTGTCATAGTCATCTTCACGCTGGCTTCCGCCGATAATCTCGCCAATTCCAGGAACCAGACAGTCTACAGCAGCAACGGTCTTGCCGTCTGGGTTCATCTTCATGTAGAATGCCTTGATCTCCTTTGGATAATCAGTAACGAATACTGGTTTCTTGAAGATCTCTTCGGTCAGGTAACGCTCATGCTCAGTCTGCAGGTCGCAGCCCCAGGATACCTTGTAGTCGAACTTGTCATTGTGCTTCATTAACAGTTCCACTGCCTCGGTGTAGGTAATGCGTCCGAACTCAGAGTTGAGAACGTTGTTTAAACGGTCTAACAGACCCTTGTCTACGAAGTTGTTGAAGAAGTTCATCTCTTCCGGAGCATGTTCTAATACATACTTAATGACATACTTTAACATGCCTTCTGCAACGCGCATATCATCATCCAGATCAGCGAAGGCCATCTCCGGCTCGATCATCCAGAACTCAGCTGCATGACGGGTGGTGTTGGAGTTCTCTGCACGGAAGGTAGGTCCGAAAGTATATACGTTGCGGAATGCCATTGCGTAGGTCTCTGCGTTTAACTGGCCGCTTACAGTCAGGTTGGTTGGCTTTCCGAAGAAATCCTGCTTGTAATCAACGGTTCCGTCTTCATTCTTTGGAATGTTGTTCAGATCCATAGTAGTAACCTGGAACATTTCACCTGCACCTTCACAGTCGCTTCCTGTGATCAGTGGGGTGTGGACATAAACGAAGTCCTTTTCCTGGAAATACTGATGGATGGCATAGGCAATCAGGGAACGTACGCGGAATACGGCCTGGAAAGTGTTGGTCCTTGGACGTAAATGTGAAATAGTGCGCAGGTATTCGAAAGAGTGGCGCTTTTTCTGCAGTGGGTAATCAGATGCAGATGGACCTTCAACAGTAACCTCAGTAGCCTGGATCTCAAATGGCTGCTTTGCCTGTGGGGTAGCAACTAAAGTACCTTTAACGATGATAGCGGTTCCAACGCCTAACTTGGAAACCTGAGCGAAGTTTTCCAGAGTGTCGTGGTAAACTGCCTGAAGTGTCTCGAAATAAGTTCCGTCGCTGATAACGATGAAACCGAATGCCTTGGAATCACGAAGGCTGCGGATCCATCCGCCAACGGTAATTTCCTTGTCCAGGAACTTTTCCGGATTTTTATAAAGTTCTCTTACTGTAACTAAATCCATGATGAGTAATATCTCCTTTTCTCCAATACAAAATTTCTAAAAGCAAAAATGCAATATTATAAGGTATTATAAGGTATTTCACATAATGTTTCAAGGTTTTCATGCGTTTATGCAGGTTTTCCTAGCGCTTTTAAATGCAGGGTCCCGGTACAGCCATGAAAAGGAAAAAATGTCCCACCTACCAACACACTTGGTTAATGGCGGGGGACATATAGTGCCCGGAGGATTTTTAGGGCACAACATCTTGGGAAAAGTGTAAAATATAAAACATGATATCGAAAAATGTCGGAAAACTGCATAAAAAACACAAAATATATTAAAATATTTGTGTACTATTTATAAAGTTTGTGGTATAATTATGTTTACCAAAATTATATAACAGCAAGAGGTGATAACGTGATTAAAAAAGAAATGATTGCCATGCTTTTAGCTGGCGGACAAGGAAGCCGTCTTGGCGTTCTTACACAGAAAGTAGCCAAGCCGGCGGTATCTTTTGGGGGGAAGTACCGAATCATTGATTTTCCGCTGAGTAACTGTATCAACTCCGGTGTTGACACCGTTGGTGTTCTGACACAGTACCAGCCTTTACGTTTAAATTCACATATCGGAATTGGTATTCCGTGGGATTTGGACAGAAATGTTGGCGGCGTGACAATCTTACCTCCATATGAAAGAAGCAAGGGAAGTGACTGGTATACCGGTACTGCCAATGCTATTTATCAGAACCTGGAGTATATGGAAGCATATAACCCAGAGTATGTGCTCATCCTTTCCGGTGACCACATTTACAAAATGGACTATGAAGTAATGCTTGATTATCACAAAGCAAATAATGCGGATATCACCATTGCTGCTATGCCGGTACCGATCGAAGAAGCAAGCCGTTTCGGTATCCTGATCACTGATGAACATAACCGTATTACAGAGTTTGAGGAAAAACCAGCTGTTCCAAGAAGCAACCTGGCTTCTATGGGTATCTATATCTTCAGCTGGCCGGTTCTGAAAGAGGCTCTGATCAAGATGAAGGACGAGCCTGGATGTGACTTTGGTAAACATATCATTCCATACTGCCACGCAAAGGGCGACCGCAGCTTCGCATATGAGTACAATGGCTACTGGAAGGATGTAGGTACTCTTGGCTCTTACTGGGAAGCAAACATGGAGCTGATCGATATCATTCCTGAGTTCAACCTGTATGAAGAATACTGGAAGATCTACACCAAGAGTGATGTGATCCCGCCTCAGTACATTGCTTCCGATGCTCACATTGAGCGCAGTATCGTTGGCGAAGGTACAGAAGTTTACGGTGATGTTATCAACTCCGTTATCGGAGCAGGCGTTACCATTGCAAAGGGTGCTGTTGTTAAGGACTCTATTGTTATGCAGGGAAGCGTCATCGGCGCAGGCACATCCGTTGAAAAGGCCATTATCGCAGAAAATGTAAAAGTTGGTTCCGATGTTCAGATCGGTGTTGGCGAATACGCACCAAGTACATATGACCAGAAGGTATATCAGTTTGACCTGGCTACCATCGGCGAGAACTCCATTATCCCGGACGGCGTAAAGATCGGAAAGAATACCGCCATAGCAGGCGAGACCACCGTAGGCGACTATCCTGATGGATTACTGGCAAGCGGAAATTACATTATAAAGGCAGGTGGCGTGAAATGAGAGCAATCGGTATCGTATTAGCAGGTGGTAACAGCAAGAGGATGCGGGAACTGTCCAGTAAAAGAGCAGTGGCTGCTATGCCGGTTGCAGGAAGCTACCGCAGTATTGACTTTGCATTAAGCAATATGACAAACTCCCACATTCAGAATGTGGCTGTATTTACACAGTATAACTCCAGATCCTTAAACCTTCATCTGAGTTCCTCCAAGTGGTGGGATTTCGGACGTAAGCAGGGCGGACTGTATGTATTTACACCATCCATTACTCCTGAAAACGGAGACTGGTACCGTGGTACAGCAGATGCTCTTTACCAGAACCTGACCTTCTTAAAGAACAGCCATGAGCCATATGTAGTTATCACCTCTGGTGACGGCGTTTATAAGCTGGATTACAACAAGGTTCTGGAATACCATATTGAGAAGAAAGCGGATATTACCGTTGTCTGCAAAGATATGGAAGAGGGAACGGATGTTACCCGTTTCGGATGCGTTAAGTTAAATGATGACGGACGCATCACTGATTTTGAAGAAAAGCCAATGGCTTCTGACGCTACCACCATTTCCTGTGGTATCTATGTTATCCGCAGAAGACAGCTGATCGAGCTGTTAGAGCGCTGCGCAGCAGAAGACAGATACGACCTGGTAAATGATATCCTGGTACGTTATAAGAACTTAAAGAGGATCTATGCTTATAAGTTAGACAGCTACTGGAGCAATATTGCAACCGTTGATTCTTACTATAAGACCAACATGGATTTCTTAAAGCCGGAAGTAAGAGATTATTTCTTCAAACAGTATCCGGATGTTTATACCAAGATCGATGATCTTCCACCGGCAAAATACAATCCAGGAGCAGTTGTTAGGAACAGCCTTGTTTCCAGTGGATGTATTTTAAATGGTACGGTAGAAAACTCTATCCTCTTTAAGAAGGCATACGTTGGAAATAACTGTATCATCAAGAATTCTATTATCTTAAATGATGTTTATATTGGTGATAATACAGTGATCGAGAACTGTATCGTAGAGAGCCGGGATACCATCCGCGCCAATACAACCTATATCGGAACACCTGATAACATCAAGATCGTTATTGAGAAGAATGAACGCTACACACTGTAGATAAGTAGTAAATAGTGCGGCCCGTTTTTTTCTGATTCCTTCAGAAGGGGTGCAGCACGGGGGCTGACGGAGGAAGCGGAAGGAGTATTAAAGCATGCAGGTAACAGATGTGAGAGTAAGACGGGTGGAGAAAGAAGGGAAGATGAAAGCAATCGTCTCCATCACCTTAGACAATGAATTCGTGATCCACGATATCAAAGTCATTGAGGGAGAAAAGGGATTGTTCATCGCCATGCCAAGCCGCAAGGCAGCAGATGGCGAATACCGCGACATCGCCCATCCGATCAATTCCGGTACTAGGGAAATGATACAAAGCATCATCCTGGATAAGTATGAAAGTACTTTGCTGGAGAATGAAGAAGAAGCGCTTGCATAAGCGGCGGACCACTGGTGACAACAGGCACAATCATGTGATCACCTTAAACAAAAGATAAAAGGCAGCGACAGCTGCAGCAGGGATACCCTGGACCAGAAAATATGGCAGATGCCATGACTGGTCCGGGGTATTTTTATGTCGCTATAAATGAAAGCCAGTTGTTACATGCCTTCGGCACTCCCACAACTGCCGCCCGCATTCGTAATCCGGGCTATTGCCCTGCTTACTCATGCAGGCTTGGTTGCCAAATAGTTTGAAATTCAAAATATTAGCATTGCATGTGGGGAGTCTCTGTGCTATAGTTAGGGCGTAAATGTTTATTAATAGACATTAATAGACATTGTGTACAATAAAATGAACGATCACCCGCCAGAGCGGGTCGATCCGTTGTTATGTGTTGAAAGGGAGCTGCCGCTGGCAGATCTTTCAAGTGGTTTTATGAGGAGAAAAGCAATGATTTCATACGAGAATACAAAGACAGTAAGAGACCTGGTCTGGAATACGGGAAGAGAGTATGCCGGACGGGTATTTTTACGCTATGAGGAAAATGACGTAGTATATGAAGTAACTTATGATGAGTTTGCAACTCAGTGCCGCGGGGTAGCTGCCTGGCTGCGGGAGCAGGACGCGGCAGCGGGCCACAAGGTAAGAGTAGGATTAATGGGAAGCAGCAGTCACCATTACCTGGTATTTTTATTAGGCGTTATGGCCAGCGGAAATGTAGTGGTTCCCTTAGATGTACAGTTAAATGAAGAGACCTTTGCAGATAATGTAAACCGTTCTGACCTGGATATTTTATTTTACGACTGGGATCATTATGGCCTGGTAGAAGCAGTAAAGGAGAAATGTCCACGCCTTCGGGCCTGCATTTCCTTACAGCACGGAAAACATGTGCCATGTTCGGACCAGATCTTAAAGGGATATGCAGGGATCAGTGTCGATCCGGTGGTTTCTGAGGAAGACTGTGCTATGGTGCTGTTTACATCAGGAACAACAGGCAGAGGAAAGGGCGTTATGCTTTCCAACCGCAACCTGATGGATAATAACTTCTGCACCACAGATAAAGACCATCCTGAAAAAGAAGTTTACTTAAATATCCTTCCCATCCACCATGTATTCTGCATCAACGGTGATGTATTTACGGTCATGCGTTATGGAAGCGTTTTGTGTCTGAACCGGGACATGGCCCGTCTGGCAGCCCATATCCAGCTGTTCCAGCCTACTGTGATCCGTATGGTGCCTATGGTGGCAAAAGCCCTTTACAATAAGATCGCTATTCTTTCCAGACAGGACACAGGTCGTTCTATGAATTCCATTAAACAGGAGGTGCTGGGAAAGCGCCTGCACAAGATCATCAGCGGCGGCGGTTATCTGGCGCCGGAGCTGGCTGCTAATTTCAACCGTCTGGGTATTTCCATTGCACAGGGATACGGCATGTCGGAGTGCTCTCCAAAAATATCATCCCCGGACTGGAGCAGACCGGATAAAGTGGCATCTGTAGGAAAGATCGTAGATCGGTGCCAGGTGCGTATCGTAGATGGAGAGATCCAGGTAAAAAGCCCTTCTGTTATGATGGGATATTATAAGGAGCCGGATAAGACAGCAGAGGCGATCACAGAGGACGGCTGGCTTTGTACAGGTGACCTGGGCTATGTAGATGAGGAGAATTTCCTGTATCTTACCGGCAGAAAGAAAAACCTGATCATCTTAAGCAATGGTGAAAATGTGGCACCGGAGCAGTTGGAGAACCTGTTTGTGGACGATCGGCTGATTGAGGATATCCTGGTATATGGGGAAGATGACATGATCGCAGCGGAGATTTATCCAAACTTTAAGTATGCAGACGCTGCAGGCATTGACCACATTGAGGAAACAGTGGCTCAGATCATTAAAAAGCACAATGAAGGACTTCCTTCCTATAAGAAGATTGCCCGTTTCCATCTGCGTGACATTCCATTTGCGAAAACTTCTTCCAAAAAGATTATCCGCAGCCAGTATTTCAGCCAGAAGAAGCAGGAGGCAGAGGAGCAGGTCAATGTACATAAACCGGAAAATGATCTCCAGCAGAAGATCTATGATGCAGTATCTGCCGTGTTAGGCCACAGCCGTTTTGGCATTGATACCGACCTTTACAGCGCAGGACTGGATTCTTTGGGAAGTGTGCTGCTTCTTACAGACCTGTATGAAAAACTGCAGCTTTCCATGACCTTAAATGACCTGTTAGAGCATGGTTCTGTTTTAAAACTGGAAGCTCTTTATAAAGAGCGTGCTGCTGAGGGAAAGAAAGAGTTTGAGGTCCGTGACATTTATCCACTGACCAATTTACAGCTGTATTTTGCCTATGTAATGCGGGGAAATACAACAGCCAACCTGCCATTTTTATTTAAACTGGATCCACATGTAAATGTGTACCTGTTAAAGACAGCAGTAGAGAGAATGTTTGATGTGCATCCGGAATTAAAATGCGTGATCCAGCTTCATGAAGGGGCATACAAGAATTTTAGAAAGGATGACCGCAAGGTAGATATTCCTCTGATCACCTTAAGCGATGCCCAGTGGGAAGAGACCAGAAAGGGACTTTTACGCCCATATATGTATACAGAAAATGAGCCTCTTTACCATGCGGGCATTTATATGACAGAGTCCGCCAATTACCTGTTTTTAGATATTGCCCATATTATGGGAGACGGCATGACTATGAATGTGCTGTTTGAGGATATCAATGCTATTTATGCAGGAAAGCAGGTGGAAAAGGAGAAATATACATTTTACGAGTATATTTTAGATGAAAAAGAGCGGGATGCCAAAGGGCTCAGACAGGAAAATGAAGCTTATTTTGCAGATCTGATGAAGGGCTTTAAGATCGGAAAGAGTATCCTTGCAAGATGTGACAGTCATGACCTGGAACAGGGAGAAGACGGCGTTTTAAAGGAACATTTTAAGGGGATTAACCGGGGCAGACTGTTATCCTTCTGCCGCAGAAACGGCATTTCTGAAAATGTAGTGTTCTTAACTGCATTCAATTACTGCATTGGTCTGTTCAGCAATGAAAAAGATACGGTAGGCACCAGCATCCACAGCGGAAGAACTGACAGCCGCTGGAACCGACTGGCAGGACCATTATTCCTTACCTACTATTTCCGCTGTACCCAGAAGCCGGATGAAAGTGTAAAGGAACTGCTCCAGACCTCCGGAAAGCAGATCATGAAGACCATGGGCTGCTATATTTCCAACCTTCATGCAGATGAAATGTTCTTCCAGTACCAGGGAGATATTTTAAATATCGATCAGATCGGCGGCTGGCCGGTGAAACGTGAAAAGGTGCAGTTAGATGCTCTGCCATTCCATTTACAGGTTATGTGGGATGAAAAGGGATATTATTATGAGCTGCGTTACTGGAAGAATCGGTTTGACACACAACTTTTGAAGCTGTTTATGAAAGTTATGGAGCAGATCGTGGCAGCTATGGAAGAGGAAGGACAGGCGGCAAACCTGAAAAACCGTCTTTCTGTAGATCTGTTCCCGCTGCATTATCATATAGAAGCAGGAAAAGTCAACGAAGCAGCCGGCTGTGAGCTGATCCCGGGAGTGGATGAAAATGAACAGGTAAAGGCATATGTACTGGATGAAAGCTGCCGCAAACAGCCATTTGGAGCCTGGGGCAAGCTGTATATCATGGATCATCCTACCCTTGGATGGAGTGATAAGATCACCAATCCTTATGGACCGGGAATGCTGTACCAGACAGGAAGGGAAGCACGTATCATGCCGGACGGCCGCCTGGAATTTATGGAACAGGGCGGACGCACTGTGATGCGGGAAGGTCTTACCGGCAGAAAGTTCTTAGATCTTTATAAGCTGGAGCAGACTTTAGAGAGCGCAGACGGTGTTACAAAGGCAGAGGCCTATGTCCGCTACGGCGAAGGCAATAAACTGGTACTCCAGGCAGATGTATGGGGCGTTTCTGAAGCTGATACAGAGCGCTTAAGGGCTTATGTAAGGGAACACTGCGGGGAAGCCCTGGTTCCTGAGTGTATTTCCTGTTTTTAAGCGGTTTTAAGGGGATTTTGTTATTGTAGTTTTTCTCAAAACACGGTAAAATGGAAAGGTAGCCCATTTTTATGGGAATGGGAGCGAAACGTTATAAATCAATATGTTTACCGTAAAAAGGAGTTTTGAGAATGAAATATGATGTAATTATTGTGGGGGCCGGTCCTGGCGGAATTTATTCTGCTTATGAGCTGATGAAGAAGTGCAGCGATAAGAAGATTGCTGTATTTGATTCCGGATATTCATTAAAGAAGCGTCACTGCCCAATCGACGGTGAAAAGGTGAAAGCCTGCATTAAGTGTAAGTCCTGCTCTATTATGAGCGGTTTCGGCGGCGCTGGCGCATTCTCTGATGGTAAATATAACATTACCAATGATTTTGGCGGTACTTTGTACGAATATATTGGTAAGAAGGCTGCTACTGAGCTGATGCAGTATGTAGATGACATCAACATGGCACACGGCGGCGAAGGCACCAAGATGTATTCTACAGCCGGAACTAATTTAAAGAAAGTCTGTTTACAGAACCGTCTGAAGCTGTTAAATGCTTCTGTACGTCATCTGGGAACCGATATCAACCTGGTTGTATTAGGCCAGTTATATGATGAGTTAAAAGAGCATGTGGACTTCTATTTTGAGTCTCCTGTAAGTCATATTGAGTGCCTGGAAAATGGCGGATACAGAGTATGGAGCAATGACAAGTCTTATGACTGCGAGAAGTGTATCGTATCTGTAGGACGAAGCGGCAGCAAGTGGATGGAACATATCTGTAAGGAACTGGATATCCCAACCAAGTCCAACCGTGTGGATCTGGGCGTGCGCGTAGAGCTTCCTGCAGTGCTGTTCTCCCATTTAACAGACGAACTGTACGAAAGCAAGATCGTATACCGTACAGAGAAGTTTGAGGATAATGTACGTACTTTCTGTATGAACCCTAAGGGCATTGTTGTAAATGAAAATACCAATGGCATCGTTACTGTAAACGGCCACAGCTACGAGGATCCGGAAAAGCAGACAGAATGCACCAACTTTGCACTGTTAGTTTCCAAGCACTTCTCAGAGCCGTTTAAGGACAGCAACGGCTATGGCGAAAGCATTGCCCGTCTATCTAATATGTTAGGCGGTGGTGTTATCGTACAGCGTTTCGGTGACCTGATCCGCGGAAGACGAAGCACTCCAAAGCGTATTGAGGAAAATACCTTTGTGCCTACTCTTTCTGCAACACCTGGCGACTTAAGCCTTGTTCTTCCAAAACGTATCTTAGATGGCATCATTGAAATGATCTATGCCCTGGATAAGATCGCACCGGGAACTGCAAATGATGACACTTTGCTTTATGGTGTAGAAGTTAAGTTCTACAACATGGAAGTAGATGTAGACGAGAACCTGGAAAGCCGTCACAAAGGACTTTATATCATCGGTGATGGCAGCGGCGTGACCCATTCCCTTTCCCATGCATCTGCAAGCGGCGTGTATGTAGCACGTAAGATCGCAGAGAACCTGGAAGGATAAATAAGATAAACTAGCAGTATATTTAAATCTCCGACAGTGCAGGTATGAATATAGTATCTCCATTGCCGGAGATTTTTTGTTTCAATGAAAGGTTCAGAAAATAAGTATTTAATGCAGAGTAAGCAAAAGATAAAGGATTAAGCCAGAGCCATTATTGAAACTTTATTTACGCTCATCGCCATTGGATGTTATGGGGTACTCAGCATGATGGGATTCTAAGGCAGCCCCCTTTTATATCTTGGAAAGATGATCAAAATGTGACCTTGATTTTGCGTTTTTGCTGTGCTATACTTCTACTCGTTGCAAAGCCTGAAAAACCAAGGTCTTATAAGGCTTTCGCCGATTCCCGGCGTAAAATGAATCGAGTGTTCGTGACCTTCCACTCGTAAAACAAAACTAAAGGAGAATTGAAAAATGAACAAACAGTATTACCAATCAAGAACTGGCTTTATTACCCAGAGTGCGCTGATCGCAGCCCTTTATGTGGTTTTGACCATGATCGTTGCGCCGATCGCTTTTGGTCCGATCCAGTTCAGAGTCTCAGAAGTATTATGCGTGCTGCCTTACTTCTTAACCAGTGCAGTTCCAGGCGTTACCATTGGCTGCTTTCTTGCTAACCTGCTCTGCGGTGCAGCATCACTGGATGTAGTGTTCGGAAGCATTGCAACTCTGATTGGAGCAGTTGGTTCTTACTATCTTGGAAAGAAGAACAAATGGCTGGTATGTGTTCCACCGATCCTTTCCAACACCATTATTGTTCCATGGGTACTGCGCTATGCATATGGTTCTACAGACCTGATCCCATATGCCATGCTGACTGTAGGGATCGGAGAGATCCTGGCTATCGGTGTACTTGGAAATATCCTGTTAGTGACACTGGAACGTCATTATAAAGCAGTGCTGTTTGCAAAGTAATATTGGAAAATATTAGTAAAATGTATCATTTGTGAAGGAGAAAGATCCCTCTGGCGTATTTTGAATATGCCAGGGGGATCTTTTTGAATGCAGACCTTGTTTTTTGCATTAATGTGGGTATAATATATTTATAAATTAAAATAAACATAAATAAACATGAAAAATACAAATAAACATAAATAAATACAAATAAACATAGATGTGGAGGAATACGTATGAAAGGAGAAAATCCATTTACACTGACTTTTGGGCAGAAGCCGGTAGAATTTATTTCCCGTACAGATCAGATTGGAAAGATCATAAATACCTTTGATATGGAAAATCCGTCTAATATGGTTTATATGATCGCCGGGGTTCGAGGTTCTGGGAAGACAGTTTCTCTTGCAGTGATAGGAGATCACTATAATGCAAAGGAAGACTGGATCGTATTGCGTTTAAGTGTAGATATGGATCTGATTTCAGGGGCGGTATCGGAATTAAACCGAATTCTGAAGATCCGGGGGATAGATTTGGGAATTAATATTAATATTGGGATTGCGGAAATTGCTTTCAATAAAGAACGGGATACTTTAGATAAAGAGACAATGCTGCGTGATATTTTGGAAAAGGTAAAAGAACAGGGGAAAAAAGTACTTTTTATTATTGATGAGATCATTAATAATCAATATGTAAAACTTTTCGTAAGTAATTTTCAGATCTACATTACAAAAAATTATCCGGTCTATCTTGTAATGGCTGGATTATATGATAATATCAGCAATCTTCAAAATGAAAAAAGCCTGACATTTTTATACCGCGCTCCCAAAATATTTCTGGAACCATTAAGCATTCCGGCTATGACTACCAGTTACAGAACTGTATTTGGACTGCCGCCTAAAGAGGCAGCTTCCATGGCGCGGCTCACAAAAGGATATCCATTTGCATTTCAGATACTTGGATATCTTAAATGGGAAAATGATGGGACTATAGACGATATTTTACCAAAATTTGATGAAGAACTGACGGTTTATGCTTATGAAAAAATATGGAGTGAGTTATCAGAACTGGACCGCAAAATCGTTTATATTATTTCTCAGGGAGTAAATAAAACAGGTGACATACGGGAAAGTTTGGGAGTATCACCGCAACTTTTAAATACGTATCGGAAACGTCTTATGGAGAGAGGTGTAGTTGATGGTTCAAGACATGGGGAACTGACTTTGGCGTTGCCAAGATTTGAAGAGTATATCAATATGTATTGTGAAGTGGCTATCTGAATGTTTTAGCGATCCAGGGGATTTTGTTGTATTTTGAACTGAGGAGAGAGTATACGAAAAGGCGATCCGGTTATCGAAACCGGACCGCCTTTTTAACGTCTCTGCGTTTGTGGATTTATCCTTCTACAACTTCCACAATACTAAAGCCTTTTTCTTTCAACATATCCTCACAGGGACTGTCAAGGTGCATACAGTATACTCTGTGGCGTTCTTCCCGGGGGATCCATTTCTCCATCTTGCCGTAGTAGCAGTGGGATGGATTTGGTGAATCGTGGGTGCTGGTGTCGTGGTAGATGCGGCCGATCTCTCCTGCAAGGAAGCGGGTTCTGATATCTTCCGGCAGTTCTGAGGAGTCGCCGCTGTAGTAAATAGTTTCTGTTCCATCACTTAAAACATAGCCGTAGCATTTCATATCCAGTGCATGTTTCACTTCCACGGGAACTGCAGTCAGTCCGGCCGGGTTTTCGGGAAGTGTTTCATGGTAATGGTAGCCTAAAGGTGTGATCCCTTCTAATGTAAGAAGCTGCTTAATGGTCTCCTGTGGATAAACTACATGAATGGCTTTGTTAAAGAGACAGTAAAAATAGGAGATCAGGGTTCCAAGACTTCCTACGTGGTCGGCATGCATATGAGTCAGGATAACATAAACATCTTCAATGGAAGCCAGGTCCAGTTTGTGATAAAGCACATCAAACATGGTCTCTCCGCAGTCAATAAGATAAAGCGCTTTTCCGGAAAGCATGTATGCTCCCGTATTCTTAAAGGGAGGATAAAAAGCGCTGCCTTTTCCGGTAAAATTTAATTCCATGCCTTTCCTCCTTAATGGGTATTATTGTTACAGTTCAGCCATGATATTTTATTCCTTGATACCGGCGCTTACAAAGCTGCTCATAAACTGTTTTTGAGCGACTAAGAAGGCCAGAAGAAGCGGAACAATGATGATAAAGGCTGCAGCACACACATTGGCCCACTGCATGTTAGCCTCTTTGGATTTTGCGAAAATAGCAAGTCCTACGGTCAGTGTACGGTTGGTAGGAGAGTTGGTCACGATCAGAGGCCACAGGTAGTTGTTCCAGTGGTAGCTGACAGAGATAACGGCAAAGGAAAGATATGCCGGTTTTGCACATGGCATGTATACACTCCAGATGGTCTGCCAGGTATTGGCACCGTCGATCTTTGCTGCCTCAGCCAGTGCCTTTGGAATGGATTTAAAGTGCTGACGGAGTAAGAAGATAGCCATGGCACTGCCGTAGAATGGAAGCATCATACCGATCTTGGTGTCGATGAGCTTCAGATCAGACAGAGTCATGAAGTTTGGTGTGATCAAAACGTCATTTGGGATAATGATCTGCATAAAGATCACAGCAAATACCAGCGCCTGTCCCTTGAAATCCAGAACTGCCAGTGCATAGGCAGCCAGGGTGGAAGTAAAGAACTGTACGGCAAAGGTGCATACTACCAGTGTCAGTGTGTTGATGTAATAGGTGCCAAATGGAATGGCATTCCATACATATTTAATATTATCCAGTGTGAACGCTGTTGTCGGGAACAGTGTCATATGGAAGGATGGAACGGAAAATGCGGTTCCGATCAGCCAGATAAGTGGGATCAGCCAAAGCAGGCCTAAAATAACGGAAAATGCGGTGATCCCGGCACCGATCAAATGTTTTTTCTGCATGGTGTAAGGCCTCCTTTAGTTGTACTGGATCTTCTTGTCCTGGCTTAAGAAACGAGGAAGTGCTACTACCATGAGCAGAAGCAGCATAACCGTTGTCAGTGCAGAAGATACGCCGTAGTTGAAGTTTGTAAATCCCTGCTGGTAAATGTAGTACAGAAGCAGTGTGGAAGCGTTGTTTGGAGCGCCCTCTGTCATAATGACTACATGGTCCACCAGCTTGAAGCTGTTGGTCAGAGCAATGGTGGATACAAACAGGAAGGTTGGTGCAAGAAGAGGTAAAGTGATCTTGCGGAAAATGGTCCAGGAGTTAGCGCCGTCAATGCGGGCTGCCTCATTTACATCGGTGGAAATACTCTGGATACCGGAAAGGAAGAATACCATCAGGTATCCGGCTTCTTTCCAGACGTACATAAAGGCCATAGCCGGAAGAACGGTCTTCTTGCTGGATAAGATATTCATAGGCTGAAGGCCCATGCTGATGAGCATCTGGTCAAGTAAGCCGTTTTTTGCCATGTAAATAAACATCCAGATACTTGCAATAGCGATCATAGGCATAACTACCGGATAGAAATAGGAAGTACGGACAAAACCGATGAGACGGCTTTTACGGTTGACTAAGGTTGCTAAAAACAGGCCAACGACCATACTGGGAACAATGGTGATCAACGCAAAAAACAGCGTATTTCCCATTACTTTCCAGAAAAGAGAAGATCCGGCCAGACTGATATAGTTTTTCAGACCGATAAATTCCGGTGCGCTCATACCGAGCTTATATTTTGTAAGGCTGAGCCAGATGCTCCGAAAGACCGGCCATACAGTAAAGGCTGCCATAAAGATCAGGGAAGGCATTACCAACAGCCATCCTATGAGAGTGTTTCGCAGTTCACGCTGCTTTTTTGTATGTGTTTTCATCTTTTATTCCCCATTTATCAGATTTCGAGAGAACAGTAAAAATATGAAACAAATTGGCGCTGCCGTGAAGCACGACAGCACCAACTTCATTTCAAAAGTATCATTTTATCCTACTGATACTCAGACAGAACTTCTGTTGCCTGTTCCTGAGCTGCGCTTAATGCTTCTTCAGCAGTTGCGTCACCAGTTACTGCAGACTGGATATTGTCATTTAAGACTCTCCAGATCTCTGCTGCGTTGTAAGTAGTAAGCTCTGGCTTGGAGATCGTGATCTGCTCGTAAGCGATCTTAGCCTGAGGCAGTTTGTCGTAGTATTCTTTCATAATGTCCAGATCAAAGCAGGACTGTCTGGTTGCTACATAACCTGTATCCAGTGCCCACTGTGCTGCGCGCTCTGGCTCAGTAGCGAACTTGATGAACTTCCAAGCTGCCTGTACACGGTCTTCAGAGATACCATTGGAGATGTAGAAGTTTCCGCCGCCGGTAGGAGCTGCCTGACGTGCATTTCCTGGAAGGAATGCGGTACCGAAATCAAAGGTAGCGTTCTTGCTGATGTTTGCCAGGTTTCCTGTGGTGTGATAGATCATAGCTACTTCGCCAGCTAAGAACTGAGTAGGAAGATCGGTCCACTGTACGATGCCAGGAGCCATTACTTCGTACTTGTTCTGAAGGTCAAGCCAGAACTGAAGTGCTTCTACGTTCTCTGGAGTATCGAACATAACGGATTTTCCGTCTTCAGCCATCAGGTTCTCACCATTCTTGCTGTTCTGTAAGCAGAAGCCTGTGAAGGTCCACTGTGCAGAACCGGAGTTTAATGCGATACCAACACCGTAACGGTTTTCGTTGGTGAGCAGTTTTGCGTCTTCAACCAGTTCGTCCCAGGTTGCAGGTGCTTTCTCAGGATCAAGGCCAACTTCCTTGAATGCATCCTTATTATAGAAAAGGATCTCTGTACTTCTCTGGAATGGGATGGAGTAGATCTTGCCGTCTACGTAGGAGTCCTCCATGAAGCCGCTTAAGAAATCGTCGATGTAAGCTTTTCCTTCGTCTCCGTCTGCTGCGATCAGGTCATCTAATGGCATTGCCATACCGGTGGAAGCCATTGTGAAACGCTGGGTAGCAAGGCTTACGAATACATCTGGTGGTGTGCCTCCCTGGATAGCAGTCTGGATCTTTGTAACGGTATCATCGTAGTTTCCGGTATAAACAGGATCTACAACGATGTCAGGATTTTCAGCATTGAAGTCTGCGCAGATCTTCTCAATCAGCTTTGCAGCATCGCCGCCTACGTTTACTGGGTAGTAGAATGACAGGTGCATTGCGTCAGATGAACCGCCTTCAGCTGCTGCAGTGGTTGCATCGGCTGCTGCCTCAGATTTTTCAGCTGCTGCGCTGGTTTCGGCTGGTTTGGAACCGCCGGAGCAGCCGCCTAATGCCATAGCAGAGGCTACTAAACAGGCAGATGATGCAAGTACGAGTTTCTTTTTCATGATACTCCTCCTTTTTGTTCGCATTGATAGACTTTTTAAGGTCTGTGATTTGCTCTTAAGTTCACTATAGCATCATTATTGAAACGTGTCAAATATTATTTTGATTTTTTGCACAATAAATATTTTGAATTTACATGTTACTTTAACAATTTTACCTATGCTATACATTTTTTACATTTTCTTTACAGGGAATACGATTGAACAAGGTTCAATTTCTGGGGCAGAATTGTGATTTCTTAAGATATATGTTATAGTTAATACAAGTGAGAGCAGCAACGAAGGTCCGGTCATAGAGTGGACCTGACAGTAAAATGCAGACCACACCAGCACCGTATATCAGGAGGAACACATATGGCAACCATTAAAGATATTGCAAAGAAGGCCGGCGTGGCCCAGGGAACGGTTTCCAATGTATTAAATGGTAAAGGGAACGTAAGCAGTGACAAAATACGCCGGGTAATGGAAGCTGCAAGGCAATTGGGCTATGTTCCAAATGAAAGAGCAGCTTTGCTGCGCAAGGGAACCAATGACTGCCTGGCTCTGATCATGCCGGATTCCCGGGCAAGGCAGTATGAAGATTTTTATTTCAGTTTTAAAGACTATGCCCAGGAACATGGTTATCTTGTATCCCGCCATCTGACCAATGAAAATTCACCGGAAAGTGAAGCGACTGCATTTTCAGAGGCAAAAGTGAAGCAGGTAAAGGGGATCGCCTGCATTTCCGCAGTAGCGGGAACTGCCAGCGAGGCGGCGATCTATAAAAATAATGGGATCTTTGGGGAAATGGAACCGGCCCAGAATAATGGCTCGGATATTCCGGTACTTTTTGTAGACCGGAAAACAGGTTTCCCTTCTGATTTTATTGGGTTTGATTATGAAAAAGCGGGACAGGCTATGGCAGAGAAAGCACTGCAGGCGGGGTATCGCAGCATCTGCCTGCTTACAGGAAATCCGGATTATTCCAGTGAAAAGGATTTTTGCAGGGGCTTTCTGACCATGATGGAAGGTTCTACCTGCCAGGTGATCCAGATCTGGACAGACTCATTTAGAAAATACCAGAATATCATGCAGATATTTAACGGAACACTGCCCCAGGCATTCTTTATATCCAATTATGGATTTGCAGAAAGTGCCAAGGATATGTGTACCACTTTTTATGGAAAAGAAGAGGGCTCACCGGATATCTATACGGTGGCGCCGCTGTTTACCATTCCGGAAAATGACTTTATTAAATATGAAATGAATTACCGCCAGCTAGGAAAAAGGGCGGCAAAGATGCTGATCAGAAAGGCAGAGGAGTCCGGCGCGGAAGAAAACACAGCACAGGAAAGTGCAACGGAAGAAAATACGGCATCAGAAAAAATACCGGATAATGTCGGGACAGAGGGACATGCCAATTGGATGATCCCGGGAGACGGATTTCAGAACTGGTTCGTGAATATCCGAAAGCCGGAAAGTACCCAGCCATTAAATATTGTAACGCTGGACAGCCCGGAAGCTTATATTATGAAAACGTTTTCCAGACTGTTTATCCAGAAAACGGGAATTGATGTAAATGTGTGCATTCTCTCTTATGATGAAATCTATGAGGCATTTAACTCGTTAGATGAAACCTCCCGTTTTGATATCCTGCGACTGGATGTGACCTGGCTTTCCTGGTTTGCCCAGAAGCTTCTCCGGCCATTGTCAGAGATCGATGAAAATATTGAAAACAGCCTGGGACAGTACGTGGAAGGAGTTCCGGAGCATTACTGCCGGGTACATGGTCAGATCTATGCGCTGCCGGTTACGCCCAGCGTGCAGATCCTTTATTATAGGAAGGACCTGTTTGAAAGCCCTATCTGCAAGCGGACCTATTTTGAGCAGTTCCATGAAGAACTGCAGCCGCCAAAGACATTTGAGGAATATAACAGGATCGCTGCATTTTTCACAAGAGATCTGACACCCTCATCACCGGTTCCTTATGGATCGACGATTACACTGGGCTCTACCGGTGTGGCCGGTTCTGAGTTTCTGGCAAGATTATTTGCCATTCAGGAAAACCTGTACGGTGCGGACGGACAGATCCATTTAGACTCCCTGCAGTGCCAGCAGGCTCTTGCGGAGTTAGTACAGCTGCGGCGTTGTACATCGCCGGAGTACTGTGGCTGGTGGACCCAGACTGCAAGGCGGTTTGCAGAAGGAAATTTTGCCATGTCCATTTTGTACAGCAACTATGCCAGTGACCTGTCGGCTCACAGTTCCCATGTAGTAGGAAATGTAGGGTACTCTATGATGCCGGGAAATAACCCGGTGCTTGGCGGCGGCAGTTTAGGTGTTTCTAAATATTGTAAGCGGCCGAAGGATGCCCTTTCTTTTATTAAATGGATGTGCAGTGAGCCGCTTTGTTCAGCGTCGGCTTTACTGGGAAGTACATCCCCATGCCGCAGGACCTATGATAATTATGAGGTTTTACATAACTATCCATGGCTGAAGCTTACCAGACACTGCTTCCCCATTGCAAAAGGGAACCGGCTTCCGGCGGAGCTTTCTGTACCCTTTGATGAGCGTAAGTTTTTGAGCATCCTGGGACTGGCAGTTAAGAATGCTTATACCGGAATTGTGACCCCAAAAGAGGCCCTTTCCGATGCCCAGATGCAGTTTTCAAATTATTTCCATACTTCTTTAGAAAAACGTTAGAAATAGTCAGATTTTAGTCAGAGTTCTTTAAGGGAGCCTCAAAGACTTGCTTATACTGATGTGCTATACTATAACCAGTGAAGAGAAAAACAAGCGGCTGCGAAGCAGACATTTGTTTTTCACGAGCGGTTAACGAAGACCCCGCCTGCGATAGCAGGCAGTAGAGCGCATAAGCGCGTGGGTCTGAGCATAGGAGAGAAACCCGCTTGCATAATTGCGTGGGCCTGAGTATATAGCACAGGAGAGAAGGTGAGCAGATGAGGACAAAAGACAATGGAAAATACAATATAGCAGGAAACACCGGGAAAAAGAAGTGTGCAGCGTTTAACTGGCTTAAAGGAGTAACAGCTGTGCTCTGTGCAGTGGCTATGTATTTTGCAGTGACTACCGGTATCCGCGGCTATGATATGTATAAGGATGCCATTGCCCAGGTCAGCCTGAAAGATAAGGTAAGCGAGATACGGTCCAAGGAAAGCTATACTGTATTTTCTGATCTTCCGGAAACGTATACGGATGCAGTCCTCTCTGTGGAAGATCACCGATTTTACGGACATATTGGTATTGATCCCATTGCCATTACAAGAGCCATGGTCAATGATGTAAAGGCCGGACGCTTTGTAGAAGGCGGCAGTACCATTACCCAGCAGCTGGCAAAAAATCTGTATTTCACCCAGGAAAAGAAGATGGAGCGTAAGGTAGCAGAGGTATTTATGGCTTTTGCACTGGAGCGGGATTACAGTAAAAATGAGATTTTAGAGCTTTATGTAAATACCATTTATTTCGGAAACGGATATTATTGTATCAAAGATGCCAGCGAAGGCTATTTCGGAAAAGAGCCGGAAGACCTGACAGATTACGAAAGCACACTTCTTGCAGGCGTCCCTAATGCACCGTCTAAATATTCCCCCACTGTCAATCTGGAGCTGGCGGAAAAACGCCAGGAGCAGGTGGTAGAACGTCTGGTAGCCTGCGGACTGTTTACAAAAGAGCGGGCATTGGAGACGCTGGCCGGAAGTGAAATGTAAGTATGAAAATAGGATGTAAAGAGATGTGAAATATCACGGCTTGTAAAAGAAAGCTATATCTGCTAGAATAAGTGAACGACTAATTAAAATGAGCGTTAGATACCCCCTATAGGGTGGAATCTAGCGCTTTCAGGCGTGTTTTGGAAAGGAAAATATTTATGTATATCATAGCAGGATTGGGAAACCCTACAAGGGAGTATGAGAAGACAAGACATAATGTGGGATTTGATACCATTGATGTGCTGGCGGACAAGTTAAATACATCTGTGGATGAGAAGAAATTTAAGGGACTTTATGGAAGGGGCATCATTGCAGGGGAAAAGGTGATCCTTTTAAAGCCTCAGACTTTTATGAATTTAAGCGGTGAGAGCGTAAGAGAAGCGGCAGATTTCTATAAAGTGGACCCAGAGCATATCATTGTTATATATGATGATATCAGTCTGGATGTAGGTCAGCTGCGTATCCGCAAGAAAGGCAGTGCAGGCGGTCATAATGGTATCAAAAATATCATTGCCCATCTGGGAACCCAGGAGTTTCCGAGAATTAAGGTAGGCGTAGGTGACAAGCCCCCCAGAATGGATCTGGCAGATTATGTACTCAGCCGTTTCTCTAAGGAAGACCGTGAGAAAATGGAACAGGCATTTAAGGATGCGGCAGAGGCAGTGGAAGTCATGATCGCAGAGGGACCAGATGCGGCTATGAACCAGTTTAATGGACACAAATAGATATCTTGTGCATAATTGAACACAGAAACGTTGAAATAGATACAACACAGACTGAAATGATAATGGAACAGGATATAAGGGGAAAACATGGAAAATCCGTTATTGGAATTACAGGAATATGAAAATCTACAGGAAGCGTTAAAAAAGGCAAAAGGACCGGTCCAGGCAACGGGAACCCTTGATTCCCAGAAGGTACACCTGATGTACTGGCTGGGAAAAGACGGGGGTTTTCCCTGGAAACTGGTGGTGACTTATGATGACCAGAGAGCCAGGGAGATCTACGATGATTTTCGCAGCTTTACGGAAAACGTATGGCTTTACCCGGCAAAGGATCTGCTGTTTTACAGTGCGGATATCCACGGAAACCTGATGACCCGCCAGCGCATTGCAGTGTGGCGGCACCTGATGGAAGAGAAGGAAGGCGTAGTAGTCACTACGTTAGACGGCCTTATGGATCATCTGCTGCCGCTGGTATTTTTAAAGCAGCAGGCGGTGACTGTGGAAAACGGCCAGATCATGGATCTGGATGAATGGAAAGAACGCCTTACAGCACTGGGGTATGAGCGTACAGCCCAGGTAGACGGCATGGGCCAGTTTTCCATCCGTGGCGGTATCGTGGACATTTTCCCGCTGACAGAGGAAGTGCCGGTGCGTATTGAACTGTGGGATGATGAGGTGGACTCCATCCGCAGTTTCGACCCGGAAAGCCAGCGGTCTGTGGAACAGCTGGAAAAAATTACCATTTATCCTTCAGCCGAGACCATTTTAACAAAAAAGCAGTTAGAAGCAGGGATTGAACGTCTGGAAAAGGAAGAAAAAGAATATGAAGCAGCCTTAAGGGCCAAACATCAGATTGAAGAAGCATCCCGTATCCGGGGTATTATCAAAGAACTGACAGAAGGGATCCGGCAAGGCTGGAAACGGGATGGACTGGATGCCTATATCCGGTATTTCTGCCCGGAGACTGTGTCATTTCTGGACTATTTCCCGGCAGGAGATACTCTGATCTGTCTGGATGAACCGGCAAGATTAAAGGAAAAAGGCGAGACGGTAGAGCAGGAATTTCGTGAAAGCATGATCCACCGACTGGAAAAGGGCTATCTGCTGCCGGGGCAGACAGAGCTTCTCTATGCAGGCACCCAGGTCCTTGCAAAGCTTCAAAGTTCTTATACTGTAATGCTTACCGGTCTTGACCAGAAGCTGCCGGGCATGAAGGTAAAGGAAAAATTCAGTTTTGATGTGCGAAACGTCAACTCCTATCAGAACAGCTTTGACATGCTTATAAGCGATCTGACCCGGTGGAAAAAAGAAGGTTACCGGGTAGTCTTGCTGTCTGCTTCCAGGACAAGAGCCAGCCGTTTAGCCAGTGACCTGCGTGAATATGATCTGCGGGCGTATTGTCCGGACGGAACAGGGGAAGAACATAAAGCGGCGCCAGGTGAGATCCTGGTTACCTACGGAAATATCCACAGGGGTTTTGAATATCCCCTGATCAAATATGTCATCATTACAGAAGGTGACATGTTTGGCACGGAAAAGAAGAAAAAACGGCGGAAAAAGAGCAATTACCAGGGAAAAGCTATTCAGAGTTTCTCTGAGCTGGCAGTAGGAGATTATGTAGTCCATGAGGAACATGGTCTTGGCATTTACAAAGGAATTGAAAAAGTAGAGCGGGACAAGGTCATTAAGGACTATATTAAGATCGAGTATGGAGATGGAGGCAATCTGTATCTTCCTGCCACCAGACTGGAAAGCATCCAGAAATATGCCGGAGCAGATGCCAAAAAGCCGAAACTGAACAAGTTAGGCGGTACGGAGTGGAACAAGACCAAGACCCGTGTAAAAGGTGCAGTCCAGGAGATCGCAAGGGACCTGGTAAAGCTGTATGCAGCCCGTCAGGCGCAAAATGGCTACCAGTACGGGGGAGATACTGTGTGGCAGAAGGAATTTGAGGAACTGTTTCCATATGAAGAAACAGATGACCAGTTAGATGCCATTGAGGCAGTGAAAAAGGACATGGAAAGCCGAAAGATCATGGACCGGCTGATCTGTGGTGATGTTGGTTACGGTAAGACGGAGATCGCCCTTCGGGCTGCTTTTAAGGCAGTTCAGGACAGCAAGCAAGTGGTATATCTGGTGCCTACTACCATTCTGGCCCAGCAGCATTACAATACCTTTGTCCAGAGAATGAAGGATTTTCCGGTGCGCATTGACATGTTAAGCCGTTTCTGCACCCCGTCCCAGCAGAAAAAAACGCTGGAAGACTTGCGAAAAGGCATGGTGGACATTGTGATCGGTACTCACAGAGTGCTTTCTAAGGATTTAAAGTTTAAAAATCTGGGGCTTCTGATCATCGATGAGGAGCAGCGTTTTGGCGTAGCCCATAAAGAGAAGATCAAGCAGTTAAAAGAAAATGTAGACGTTATGACTCTGACTGCAACCCCTATTCCAAGAACACTGCATATGAGCCTTGCAGGGATCCGTGACATGAGCGTACTGGAAGAGCCGCCGGTAGACCGTACACCTATCCAGACTTATGTAATGGAATACAACGAGGAAATGGTCCGGGAAGCTATTAACAGGGAGCTGGCGCGAAAAGGCCAGGTGTATTATGTATACAACCGTGTGACGGATATTGATGAAGTGGCTGCAAAGATACAGAAACTGGTGCCGGATGCAGTAGTTACCTTCGCCCACGGTCAGATGCATGAGCATCAGTTAGAGCGGATCATGACGGACTTTATCAATGGGGAGATCGATGTTTTAGTATCCACTACCATTATTGAGACAGGTCTTGATATTCCAAATGCCAACACCATGATCATCCATGATGCAGACAGACTGGGACTTTCCCAGTTGTACCAGCTTCGCGGCCGTGTAGGCCGTTCCAACCGCACATCCTTTGCATTTTTAATGTATAAGCGGGATAAGCTTTTAAAAGAAGAGGCGGAAAAACGTCTTCAGGCTATCCGTGAGTTTACAGAATTAGGCTCCGGTATCAAGATCGCCATGCGTGACCTAGAGATCCGGGGTGCCGGAAATGTTCTTGGAGCAGAGCAGCATGGACATATGGAAGCAGTGGGATATGACCTTTACTGTAAAATGTTAAATCAGGCGGTTCTGGCATTAAAGGGCGAGGAAACAGAGGAAGAGTCCTATGCTACCAGTGTGGAATGTGACATTGATGCCTATATTCCGGCTGCTTATATTAAAAATGAGTATCAGAAACTGGATATTTATAAGAGGATCTCTGCCATTGAGACAGAAGATGAATACATGGATATGCAGGATGAGCTGCTGGACCGCTTTGGGGATATACCAAAAAGTGTGGAAAATCTTCTGGTCATCGCCAGAGTCCGTGCGCTGGCCCATAAGTGCTATGTGACCGAGGTTTTAGTAAAAGAAAAAGAAGTAAAGCTGACCATGTACCAGAAGGCCAAGATCAACGTAGGAGGAATACCGGATCTGGTAAATTCCTATGGCGGCGCCTTAAAACTGGTACCGGGAGAAGTGCCTGTGTTCCACTATGTGGAGAGAAAGCCTAAGGGCATTACCATTGAAGATATGCTGTTTAAGGCAGAAGAGATATTAAAGGGATTAAGAAAGCTGCGGATGTGAGAGTCCGCAGCTTTTTTAATCAGATGTACTGTTTACCGGCACCTGAATGGATTTTACCTTTACCCCTTTTACCTTTCCAAGGTCTCCGGCAAAGGAGCTGATCTCATTCTGGGTACCATGGAGCACAACACTGACTACGGATACACCGTATTCCCTACAGGGAACTCCCAGTCTGGCAATGATCATAGAGGCGTGGAGATGAAGTTTTTCATTCATAACGGAAACAGATTGTGGGTCACTTATAATGCAGCTGATAACAGCTAAACGGTCTTCCATGGGTGGGAACTCCTTTCGGTTTGTACATGTTGCGGTGCTTCTTAAAAAAGTATAACACATGTTTAACTGTAAATAAATGGTAAGTGTCTTGCGCAACAGTAGTCCTGAGGCTATAATGAGCATAAGCAAAAATAACTTACTATAATGCATGAATATACATCAGGGAAACGGGGAGGTAGCTATGTCGGATACAGAATATGGAGCAGCGTTAAAACTTGGTAAAAAACAATATCAGGATGCAGTGGCAAAGGGAGAATACCCGTATCTGCCGGTGTTGGATGATGTTTTATCCTATACGGATATTGTATCCACAGTAAGCCTTGGAACGATGGACATTCCGCTGGCAAAACTGGTGGGAACCAAGACTGCGGAACGGTCCAATTCCTTTGCCAACAACTTTATGCCTCTTTTGCCGGAACGGTCTGAATTTGGGATCAAATGGTTAAATCTTTACAATCATCAGGTAGAGGACGGAATTCAGGATCCTATTGTGGCCTATGAATTTATGAACCGGTTCTATGTCCAGGAGGGAAATAAGAGAGTCAGTGTTATGAAATACCTGGGTGCTTACAGTATTCCCGGAACGGTGACCCGTCTGATCCCTAAAAGGACGGATGATCTGGAAAACCGTCTGTATTATGAATTTCTGGATTTTTATAAGGTTTCTTCTAACTGTGATGTGTGGTTCAGCAAGGAAGGAAGATACAAAGAACTTCTGAAACTGATGGGAATGAAGCCGGATCAGGTGTGGGAAGAAGAGGACCGTGTATATTTCAGATCTGCCTATGGACGCTTTGCCAAAGCCTTTTCCATGGCTCATGGAGACCGCTTAAAGCTTACAGAGGGAGATGCCTTTCTGGTTTATATTGAAGTTTATGGATATGACAATGTAAAAGGCCAGACAGAAAGAGAAATGTACCGGGCGTTGATGCGTATCTGGGAAGAGATCCAGCTGGCCAACAGAGGAAATAAGATCGAACTGATCCAAGATCCCCAGGAAGTAGAGGAAGATAAAAAACCGGCCATCTTAAAATGGTTCCTGCCTCAGGAAGAGATACCAAGCGGTCTGAAAGTGGGATTTATCTATGGAAGAACAGCAGAAACTTCCCGGTGGATCTATGGCCATGAACTGGGAAGAATGTATCTGGAACAGGCATTCCCCGGAAAACTGACGACTATGGTAGTAGATCAGGCAGATACAGAGGAAGCGGTGGCGGAGGCTATTGAAAAAGAGGCAAAAGCCGGCTGTACCATTATTTTTACTATTACTTCCAGGATGTTAGGACAGAGCGTCCGTTCGGCGGCTCTTTATCCGGATATTAAATTTTACAACTGTTCCATTAATATGTCCTATTCTTCCGTAAGCAATTACTATGCAAGAATGTATGAGGCAAAATTCCTTATGGGAGCGATCGCGGCAGCACTGTCCAGGGAAGACAGGCTGGGATATATTGCAGAGCAGCCTACCTATGGAATGTTAGCTGATATCAATGCCTTTGCCCTTGGTGCAAGAATGGTTAATCCTTATGTGGAAGTACATCTGGAATGGGCCAGAAGGAAAGAGGCGCAGCATACAGAAGATATTTTACATGAAAAAGGGATCCATTATATTTCCGGCCATGACATGATCAATCCGGACCATCCGTCCAGGGAATATGGTCTGTATCGGAAAAATGAAGATGGAACAGTGACAAACCTTGCTATGCCGGTATGGCACTGGGGTAAATTCTATGAGCAGATCATCCGTCTTGCATTTAAGAGTACAGAAGAGATCGAAGCCATGAAAGGCAAGAAAGCAGTAAACTACTGGTGGGGTATGTCAGCGGATGTGATCGATGTGATCTGTTCTGAAAATATGCCAAATGGTACCAGGCGGCTGATCGAGTTTTTGAAAAATTCCATTCGTGCCGGCAGCTTCCATCCATTTGACGGACTGATCTATGCCCAGGATGGAAGCGCCAAATGCACCCAGGGCAAGAGCTTAAATGCAGAGGAGATCATTACTATGAACTGGCTGGCGCAAAATGTAGTTGGCTATATTCCAAAGATCGGGGAAATGAATGAGCGCGCCCAGGAACTGATGCAGCTTCAGGGCATTAAGGCAACGGAGCAGACAGAGATGGAGAATGAATAAATGAACATAATGATATTTGCTGATCAGGAATCAAAGCTGTTGTATGAATACTATGACCCGGAGCAGATGAAAGATATTGATCTGATCATTTCCTGTGGAGATCTTGAACCTGAATATCTTACTTTTTTTGCAACTCTGTGCCATGCCCCTTTATTGTATGTAAAGGGAAATCATGATACAAAATATGAATACAAACCGCCGGAAGGCTGCATTTGTATTGATGATGATATTTTTGTATACAAGGGAGTCCGTATTCTGGGACTGGGAGGTTCCATGGAATATATACCGGACTCACCTAATCAGTACACAGAGAAGATGATGAGGAAACGTATTCATAAACTTTGGTGGAAGCTGTGGCGCCACAAAGGCTTTGATATCCTTGTGACCCATGCCCCGGCATATAAGTTAAATGATATGGAAGATCTGCCCCATCGCGGATTTAAGGCATTTTTAGACCTGATGGATAAATATCATCCAAAGTACTTTTTACATGGTCATGTTCATGCTAACTATGGAAGCGGTTTCAAACGAAAAGATGTATATGGTACTACCAGGGTGATCAATGGATATGAATTTTATGTAATCGAATATCCGGGAGAACCGGTAGTGCCTGCTGAAAAAACAGAGGATACAAATGCATAAAATAAAAAGTGGTTTCCTTGTAATTTTATAATTGGTAAGTTATAATTTATTTATAAAATGATATGACATACGTGACGAGACAGGAAGAGGAGTTTATATATCATGTATAAATATGAGATGATCGCGGAAGAGATACAGAAGAAAATTAAAGATGGAACTTACCCGCCGGATACAAGACTGCCACAGGAAATGGAAATGTGTAAGATCTATGATGCCAGCCGTATTACCATAAGAGAGGCAATGGAGCTTCTGGTAGCAAAAGGTCTGATCACAAAACGACGGGGTGCAGGAACCTTTGTAAAAGCCGTGGCTCCGGGCATGACGGACCAGGTGGGCTTTTCAAAATCCGGTCAGTTCAGTGGATTTAGTAAAGACCAGGCAGGACGGAAGGTATCTTCGGATGTCCATGAATTTGGACTGAAAAAAGCAAGTAAAGAAGTGGCAGAAAAACTGCAGGTGGCAGAAAATGCTTTTGTCTGCTATATATGCCGTACCAGATTGGTGGATGGGAAACCTTATGTAGTAGAATACACCTACATGCCTACGGATTTTATTACAGGTATTACGGAAGATGTAGTAAAAAGTTCTATTTATTCCTATTTGGAAAATGATCTGGGCTTAAAGATACAAAGTGCCCATCGGATCGCCAGGGCAGACATGCCTACAGAACAGGAAAAAAAGTGGCTGGATATAGGTGATCAGGTCCTGCCTGTCCTGGAAGTGGAACAGGTAGCATATCTGGATGATGGACGTATTTTTGAGTACTCTATTTCCCGTCACAGGGCAGATCGATTTGAACTTAAAAGCGTAAGTATTCATTAAATTTTCAGAAAAATATCAAAATCAATGTGCAAAACAAATAAAAATATAAAAAGTAATTGTGCAAAGTGTCAGTATGCTGCAAACAGCAAACTGGCACTTTTAAAATTTCGCTTAAAAACTTAAAAAATACCCTTGCAATTCTTGGAAAATATTATATAATAACAAATGTCATAACAAATAAATAATTAAACATAACAAAACGAGAAAATGACATATAAAAAAGAAAGGGGTATGGGCATGGAGCTTAAAATTCCGGAAAACTTTTTTGTAGGCGCAGCAATGTCAGGTCCTCAGACAGAAGGCGCTTATAAAACAGGAGGCCGTCTGGAAAGTATCTGGGATACCTGGTCAGATCTTTCAATTTCTGATTTCTACAATAAAGTGGGAAGCTATGTAGGAAACAATTTTTATGAGAAATATGAGGATGACATTAAACTTCTGAAAAGCCTTCATATGGATTCTTTCCGTACTTCCATGCAGTGGAGCAGACTTCTTACAAAAGATGGAAAGCTCAATCAGGAAGGAGCACAGTTTTACCATAAGGTATGTAAATGTGCGAAAGAAAATCAGATCGAACTTTTTATGAACCTGTATCATTTTGATATGCCGACCTATCTGTTTGAAAGAGGCGGATGGGAAAGCAGGGATGTGGTGGAAGCTTATGCAGCCTATGCCAGAGCCGCTTTTCGTGAGTTTGGTTCAGAGATCCGGTACTGGTTTACTTTCAACGAACCCATCGTAGAACCAGATCAGCGCTACCGCAACGGTTTTTGGTATCCTTTTATAAAGGATGCAAAAAGAGGAATGCAGGTTCAGTATCATCTGTCCCTTGCCCACAGTCTGGCTGTATGGGAATTCAGAAAGGCAAAAGAAGAGGGCTATGTAAGAGAGGATGCAAAGATCGGCCTGATCAACTGTTTTGCGCCGCCTTATACAAGAGAAGATCCTACGCCAGAAGATCTGGAAGCTTTGCGGATGGAGGATGGGATCAACAACCGGTGGTGGCTGGATCTGGTGGCAGAAGGACATCTGCCAGAGGACGTTCTTTCTACATTGGAAGAAAAAGGTCTGGCTCCGGAAAGAAGGCCGGGAGATGAAGAGATATTAAAGCAGGGAAAAGTAGACTGGCTGGGCTTTAATTATTATCATCCATCCAGGATCCAGGCACCGAAAGAGAAGACAGATGAAAACGGTTACCCTAAATTTTCTGATCCATATGTATGGCCAGAAGCAAAGATGAATATATACAGAGGATGGGAGATCTATCCAAAGGGTATTTATGATTTTGGAATGAAAATGAAAAATGAATATCCGGATCTTAAGTTCTTTGTTTCTGAAAATGGAATGGGAGTAGAACATGAAGACCGTTTCAGGGATGCATCCGGTGAGATCCAGGATGATTACAGGATCGAATTTATTACAGAACATCTCCAGTGGATCTTTAAATCCATTGAAGACGGTGCAAAGTGTCTGGGATATCACTACTGGGGAGTGATCGATAACTGGTCCTGGAATAATGCATTTAAAAACAGATATGGTATGATAGAAGTAGATCTTATGGGGAATTATTCCAGAAAACTTAAAAAGTCAGCCCGCTGGATGAAGGGACTGCTAGAAGAAAGGGAGGCAAAAGTATGAAAGAGGTATCATTTCAGGAGTCAAAGTTTGTAGAGAAATTTACGATCTTCGCATCAAAAATGGGAAATGAGATCCATTTACGGTCCCTGCGTGATGCATTTGCTACCATTATGCCGCTGTATATCCTGGCAGGTCTGGCAGTGCTGATCAACAATACGGTATTTGTGTGGCTGTTATCCGGCGATACTCTTACAGGAGCCCAGTACTGGGGCACTGTGATCACAAACGGAACTTTAAATATCAGCTCCCTGCTGATTGCACCTGTGATCGGTTATTGTCTTTCAAGAAACAAAGGCTTTGATAATCCCATGGCAGCGGCGATTGTTTCACTGGCAGCCCTGGTAGTTATGATGCCAAATGTAGTCAGCGTAACCCCATTAGAAGGAGGCGAGAGCGTAGCAGTATCCGGCGCCTTAACTTTTGGAAATGTGGGAACACAGGCGATGTTTGCGGGCGTTATCATCGGCCTGATCGCAACAGAACTTTTTGTATGGATCTCAGGGATCAAAAAGCTGCAGATCGACCTGGGAGACAGCATCCCGCCGTCTGTTGGAAAATCATTTAACGTTCTGATCCCGTTCATCCTGCTGTTATCCGGTTTTGGTCTTATATCTGCAGTTCTTAACAATGTATTTGATACAAACCTGATCCAGATGATAACCACTCTGATCCAGGAACCACTGCGTACCGTTACAACCGGCCTGGTTGGCTGCGTGATCCTTTACAGCCTGGGAAATTTCTTGTGGCTGTTAGGTATTCATCAGTCTGTTATCTACAGTTCCATCCTGGAGCCGCTTCTGATCGTAAATATGACACAGAATATGGCTGCTTATGCAGCAGGTGAAGCGATTCCCAACATTATCAATGTAGCTTTGGTACCTGGATTTGGTATGATGGGAGGTTCCGGATCTACCATCTGCCTTCTGATCGCTACCTTCTTAGTTGGTCGCAACAAAGCAACAAGAGGCGTTGCCAAAATGGCATTCGTTCCGGGATTATTTAACATTAATGAACCGGTTATCTTCGGATATCCCATTGTATACAATATTTCCCTGATCATTCCATTTATTTTAACTCCTGCATTAGGTATTATTATTGCATATGCAGCAACTGCAATGCATTTTATGAATGAATGCGTGGTATATATTCCATGGACCACACCGCCTCTGTTAAGCGGATATCTTGCAACAGCAGGTGACTGGCGTGCTATCCTTGTACAGGCACTGATCCTGATCTTAGGTGTGCTGTTATATATTCCTTTTGTAAAGATCAATGATGTTGTTATGGCAAAAACGATGGGTGAAGAGTAAAGGAGAAGATGAAAATGAAGAAGATCTTATTAGTATGCAACGCAGGAATGTCAACCAGTATGCTGGTGGCAAAAATGAAGAAAGCAGCACAGGCAGATGGGGTCGAGGTTAGTATTGAAGCAAAATCCCTGGCAGACGCAAAGAAAGAGATCCAGGAAGCCAATATTGTCCTTTTAGGACCGCAGATCCGCTACGAACTGGAAAATGTAAAGAAGCTGGCAGGAAGTGTACCGGTAGAAGCAATTGACATGAGGGATTATGGCATGATGAACGGGGAGAAAGTGTTAAAGCATGCTATGGAGGTGATGGGATAATGGACGAAAGCATGGTTATGGTATGCATGCAGATCATCACAAATACAGGAAGCGCAAAATCTTCTTACATAGAGGCCATTCAGAAAGCAAAAAAGGGTGATCTTGGGGGAGCCGAGATCAGCATGAATGAGGGAGATGACCTTTATGCCCAGGCACATGAAGTCCACACTTCTTTAATACAGAAAGAAGCTTCCGGTGAAAAAACAGAGTTTTCCCTGATCCTGATGCATGCAGAAGATCAGATGGCAAGTACGGAAATGGCCAAGGTAATGGCAAGGGAGTTTATTGAATTATATAGAGAGATGAAGGAAAGCAGATAAGGTATCTGCGAATAGGAAATACCCAGGCGGGTTCGGGAAACGATCGCCTGGGTATTTTTGACTTTTAATCCATCATACCCATCCGTTCTCTGTATATTCTCCATTGATTTTCAAAGAAATAGTCAACATCAGGTAATGGACGTACAGGGCGTCTTGAGGCAGACGGTGTTCCCTCTTTTAAAGTTACTTCCTGGACTTCCTGGCCATGCATTTTCTGGTCCAGTCTGCAGCGATATAATTCTCCAAAGGTTTGGCAGCCTGGAAAGCCTGGGAGTTCTCCTGTGGAATCTGTATATAATGCGGAACCTCGGCTTCCTCCGCCTGCTTTTGCGTAGTCTAACATGGCAAATAGATACATTTTTTGAGAAAGAAGCATATCGTACAGCTTGTAGAACAATGAAAGTTGTGAAACAGAAGGCGATTTTGCTTTTTGCATAAATTGACATATGTCATCCTCTGTTTCTTTTAAAGCTGTTTCCATTTGCACCTGGTTGCGGATCATACCTGCAGCGGCACTCATTCTTTTAGAGGCATTTATCCACAGTTCGGACAATGGGCAGTTTCCTTCTGCATGTTCTGAAAGTCTGATCCGATCCAGCGCCTGAATGCGCAGCCTTTCTTTTATACCACTCTCGGTGGAAGGGCTCGCTTCTTTCATGTGTGTTCTTTTTTTAAGAAAAATTCCTTCAGCCGCCCGGACAGCACCTACCTGACCTGCATTTAAAGCAGTTCCGCCAGGTCTTGTAACTCCATGACTTGCACACACTTCTCCGATCGCGTAAAGACCAGAGAGATTGGTTTCCCATAGATGGTTGGTGGACAGACCACCGTTATTATGTTGGGCACATACGGCAATCTCCAAACGTTCTTTAAACAGATCTACATGGTGATCCTGATAAAAAAGAATAGCAGGCTCGTTCATATGCTTTAAACGTTCAATGGGTGTTCCGAAGCAGGCTCCGGCCTGGCTTAAATATTCTTTTGCTTCCGGGATCATAGATGCATAAGGAAGATCCCTGTCTTTTTCAAGGTTTCCTGGATTGACCCTGTAATCCAAAAATACTCTGCGTTTTTTTAATACAGTCTCCTGGTAAACCAATAGGTCGATCACCGAAGAGCCGCCAAAAATTTTATTTACATCAAATGGCCATTGATAACCTTTCAAAAAAACCATAGAAAGCAGATCTGGCAGTTCATTAAAATAATCAAGAAGAAATTCTTTTTCATCATTTCCGTCCTGGTCAGTAGAAATAAAGCTTGGAAGTACCTGCATATATGTTCCGCTTACATTCCATCTTGGATTTAAAGAAGCCATTCCAAATTGCCATTCTGTCAGGTTTTTCCCAGAAGCACCAGCTTCAAATGCCATACCTGTGGAGCCGGTTTGCGAAACGGGATACACACTGTCGTGATACATGCCAGCTGGTCCGCCTGTTGCGAGGATCACATTTTTACACCAGATGATTTTATAAGCAGGTTCGCTATGAATGTTTTTGTCCAGGCAGAGGATTCCCTTTACTTGGTTCATGTATGTAAGGATCTGAATAGCCTGCATCTGATCCAAAATTAGGATCTGTTTCTCTTTTACAGATCTTTCAAGGGCTTCCGTCATAAGCTTAGAAGTATAAGGACCGGCACTGGTGGCTCTTCTTCCTCTGTCATGATCTGTTTTATATCCCATAAATTCACCGTGCTCTGTGCAGGGAAAAGGAACTCCCAGCTCTGTAAGGGCAAAAAAACACCGGGCAGAAAGAGCCGCTTCACATAATGCCTGGTCTCCGTCTACACATTGTCCTGCAAACAGGTCTTCTGCCATATTTCTTACGCTGTCAGCATCGTTTCCTGACAATGTAAGCTTATAATAAGTCTGCTTGTCTGAACCGGTATTTCTGGAAGTACCTGATTTTATATTTTCTGTTATGATTGCCAGATCTCTTTCACCGTTTTGATATAAGCGTAATGCGGCCTGAAATCCTGCTGCTCCACTTCCGATGATAATATGTGTAATCGTTTGTTCAGTTAGCTTCATCTTGTCTCCCTTTCTGATCATAAGAGATCACAGTAAAAAACGCCCAGAATAATCAGAAAGAAGATCCGAAAACTATTCTGGGCGTTTTTATTTTTGACAAAAAGATATAAAAATGAATTGCAGATGTAAAATTTAGCAAAGTAAAGAACGGACGGTTTCGCCGGAGATCACTTCAACTGGGGTAAGGACTTTTACAGGCAGACAACTGCCGTTGTTTAGCTGCCATATCATATGCATTACCGTAGATTCGGAGATAGCTTCGATATGTGTTTCCACTGTAGTGATCCGTGGGCTGATAATATTATAGTAGCCCAGATTATCATAGCCGATCACACTTACATCGTCAGGTACAGTACGACCGGTTTTGCAGATGGCATTGATGGCTCCAGTTGCCAAACGGTCATTAAATGCAAACAGGGCAGTAGGCATTTCGCCTGTGTAAGTGTTGAAAAAGTTCAAGCACACCTTTTCAGCTGCGTCATAAAGCCAGGAGCCTGTTTCTAAGATCAATTCAGGAGGAATAGAGAGTCCTTCTTCCTGGAAAGCCTGGAGAAATCCGGCGGTACGTTCCTGGTTACTTAAATAGCTTCGCACACCTGCCAGTAAAGCGACAGTTTTGTGTCCGTGTTCGATAAGATATCTGCCTGCAAGATAAGCTCCTTTGCGGTTATCTGATAAAACAGAAGGAAGCTTGTCGGAGTAGCTGTTGACTAAAACACAGGGTATTTTCTGACTGACAGCATATTCAATGTGTTTTTGAACAACATTACTTACAAAAACGATTCCGGAAAGACCAAGTGCTGTAATCTTATCTGCAATATTATCGGAAGCATCCAGTGTAGTGTAGATCAGGGAACAGCCGTTTTTCTGAAAATCACGTTCCAGTATATTAAACAGGGAAGAGTAAAATGGTTCGGTTATAATATTTTCTTTTGGGAGGAAAAAACCGATGTTTTTGTTGGTGATAACTTTTGGGGACTCTGGGGCAACCGGGACACTGCTTAAAACAATAGTGCCTTTTCCGGGGCATTTTTCGATCAGCCCTTCGTCTGCTAACATCTGCATTGCTTTTCGAAGAGTGCTGCGGTTGACATCGTATTTCAGGGAGAGGACCTGCTCTGTGGGGAGCAGGCTTCCTACCTTGTAGACATCATTCAGGATATCATTTTTGATGTCATTATAAATCATGGAATAACGAAATTTTTCTTTGCTCATATTTTACCTAACTGAATCGTTTGTTAATTTGTTGACTAATATTTATACATAAAGTATACATTTAACATTTTAACATGTTCAGCTCTTTCCTGCAATTCATGTTTTAAAAACCTGCCGATCAGTCTTTCATAGCCAGCTCATATGCTGCTTTCATCAGTTCCTCATTCAGAGGACGTGGATTGCAGGTAATATGTCCGGTAGTTCTCTTGATCACATCGATCAGATAATCCATGCTTGGTTCTTCCTTTATATATCCCTTTAAGCAGCGAGGAGCATCGATGGATTTCTGCAGAGAAGTAATTTTGTCTAACAGAGCCTGTACATTTTCTTTGTCAGAAGCACCTTCTTTGTATACGCCGAATGCCTTGGAGATTTCTACATATTTCTTCTCTGCATATTCCTGATTCAGGATAATGGAAGCTGGCAGGAAGATGGAGCATGCATCGCCGTGAGGAATACCGTATTCGCCTCCTAAAGGCTGAGCCATGATGTGAGCAATACCAATACCTGCAGTGATGGCAACACCGCCGAAGTAGCTTGCAAGCATCATTCCGGCTCTTGCTTCCAGATTATCAGGATTGCGGTAAGCTTCTTCCAGATATTTGTTTACCAGTTCAATCGCCTTTAAGCCGTACATTTCGGTGATAGGTGTTGCGTTTAAGGAAACGTAAGATTCAATAGCATGACTTAAAGCGTCCATTCCTGTAGCAGCGGTAATACGTGCAGGAAGAGCTAAAGTCAGGCTTGGATCCAGAACAACAACATCAGCAATCATGGTGTTGTGATACAGACTCTTCTTTAAGTGGTTGTTATTGTTGATAACAACGCTGGTCTTAGTAGCCTCAGCACCGGTTCCGGAGGTAGTTGGGATAGCAATGAACAGAGGTGGTTCAACGGTAACAGCTTTTCCTCTCATCTGATAGTCTTCGGTGTCGCCGCCGTTAACAGCCAGCATACCGATCACTTTTGCTGCATCAACAACACTTCCGCCGCCTAAAGCAATGGTACAGTCACATCCTTCTGCAACGTAAATATCGCGTCCGTGGTCAATAATCTGAAGAGTTGGCTCAGTCTTTACTTCGTAAGGAACAACAGCCATACCGGCGTCTGTTAAAAGAGAAGAGATCTTCTTGAAGGCATCAAACTCAGCGCTGAAAGTTACAAAAAGAACTTTTTTCTTGTTGTACCAGTTTAAGATCCCCGGGATCTCTGTTACCTTATTTTCGCCGAAAATAAGACGTCTGTTAAAAACCATTTCAAAACCATTTGTGATTGCCATGATACATCCTCCTTAAAAATGTGTTTGTTTTGTTTGTTGATTTGTTGAGATGTCAGAAGAATTTTTACATTTGATAGTATACATGTTTTGAACAACAAAGTCAACAAAATAATCAACAAATTATTGAAAATGTTGCGAACATATAAAAACATATATAAAGAAGATAAATGAACAAAACGCCTATAAAAGGTGGTGAAAGTGAGAAGTATCTGTGAAAAATATAGGAAATATGAGGGGAATAATGGGCGAAAAAAGTAAAAACAACTAAGGGGAACGAACGAAAATTTAAAAATAGTTGACATTAATATTGACAACCTATTGAAAGATATGTATACTTAGTGATGCAAACAAATGTTGACAATATTGACAATATATAAAAAGGAGTCAAGGTTATGAGCGAATGTTTCTATTGTGAAGACGGGGAAAAGAGAAAGAGTTTAATGATCGAGATCTGCAAGTTAAACTATTCTACGATCTACTTAAACAGAAATCAGAAATATCCAGGAAGATGTGTTGTAAAGCTGAATGAGCATAAGACAGAATACTTCCAGATGACCAAAGAACAGAGAGATGGATACTTTGAAGAACTGGCAGCTACAGCAAAAGCAATCTTTGAACTGTATCATCCAGATAAGATCAATTATGCAACATTTGGGGATCTGGTACCTCATGTACATGTACATGTTGTTCCTAAATATAAAGATGGTCCAGATTGGGGTAATCCATTTGATGATACACAGGGAAAGAAAGAACTGACCGATGCTGAATATCAGAAGATGGTAGATGAATTAAAAGAAACTATATTAAAGGAATTAAATAAATAATTTTAGGAGGATGGCAAAAATGAAAAAAATGTTAGCAGCTGCTTTGGCAGCATCTATGGTTATGGGACTTACAGCTTGTGGCGGTTCATCACAGCCGACAGAAACAAAGGCACCTGAAAATGCAAAAGAAACAGAGGCAGCAGCAGAGGGAACAACAGAGGCTGCAGCAGCCGGAGATGAGGAAAAAAAGACCGGTTCTGAGATGACCTGGAAGCTGGCTACTGACGCAGCAAAAGATTATCCTACTACAAAGGCTCTGATCAAGTTTGCGGATGAAGTTTATGAGAAGAGTAACGGACGTATTGCAGTAGATGTTTACGAATCTTCTATCCTGGGTGATGAGGTTTCTTATATGGAGCAGCTCCAGGCAGGTACTGTTGACGTAGCTAAGTTATCAATCGGTACATTAAGCGGACTGTATGAAGATACACAGGTATTCTTACTGCCATTCCTGTTTAAGAACAACACAGAGATGTGGAAAGTTCTGGAAGGTGATGTTGGTACTACCATTAAAAATGGTCTGAATGATTACAGCATTCAGGGAATCGGTTTCACAGACTGTGGAAGCCGCTGCTTCTATACTACAACAGAAGTAAAGACAATTGATGATTTCAAGGGACTGACGATCCGTGTACAGAATAACCAGTTAATGAACTCCATGGTCAGCAACTTAGGTGCTAACCCTGTAAACGTAGCTGCAAACGAAGTGTACAGCGCACTGCAGACCGGTGTATGTAAGGGCGGCGAGAATAACCCTAACATCATCCTTTCCGACAGCTTATATGAAGTTGCTCCTTATGTTCTGATGGACAACCATACAACTACTATGGACGTGATCTGCATGAACCTGGATCTGTGGGAGTCCTTAAGTGATGAAGATAAGGCAATCGTAGACGAAGCAATGGCAGATGCAACTGCATATGACAGAGAAATCTGGGATGCTTCTATTGATGAGTCTCTTCAGACATTAAAAGACAAAGGTGCAACTATTGTAGAACCAGATGACGCAACTTTAGATTCCTTCAGAGAGGCTATGGCTCCTATTTATGAAGAATACTCTGCAAAATATGCAACACTGTTAGATGCCATCAATACAACATTAGGAAAATAATAAGCTGGTTTGATAATTTTAAAGAGGGTATAGGCGATGAAAGAAAAAATTGAAAATGCGATCGGGCTTGTATATACCGTCGTAGAAGCGCTCTGCCGACTGGTGCTGATCTTTATGGTATGTACAGTAACAGCGCAGGTAATCAGCCGTGCTCTTGGAGGTAATATCAAGTGGTGCGAGGAGGTCATGCTGATCCTCCTTGACACCATGATGTTCTTACTGCTTCCGGTGGGCATAAAGGATGATCTGCATATTCGTATTGAAGTATTTGCGAAATATTTTCCAAGGAAGGTAAAGGTATTTCTTCTTTATTTCAGCAATGCAATACTGTTAGTAGTATCTCTTTGCATGATCCGTTATGGATTTTTCCTGATGGAAAAGACAAATTCTAAATTTACGATTACAGGTCTTCCAAGAAGATATCTGTATCTGGTCACCGTTATCAGTGGAATTCTGTGCCTGGTCATGGTTGTTGCAAAGTTCTTTGGTATGTTCCATACGAAATCCACAGACAATTTCCTGGAATCCAAAAGCGAGCTTGAAAATTAACAATGGTAAAGTGATGATAGAAAAGAGGGATTAACACTATGGATACAAATACAATAGCCATGATCATACTCTTTGCAACATTTATGATTTTTATGGTTTTGCGTGTACCTGTAACATTCAGTATGTTGGGTGCCTGTGTTCTGACCGCCCTTTACCTGGGACCGAAATATGTATCATCGGTATTCCTGCGTTTGGGTGACGGCGTACAGTCATTCTCATTTTTAGCAATTCCGTTCTTTATTTTTGCCGGTGATATTATGGCAGAAGGCGGTATTTCGGACCGATTGGTAGAAGTGGCCAACGTTATGGTAGGTCGTTTCCGCGGCGGTCTTGCCTATGTAAACGTAATCGCTTCAACCTTTTTTGGTGGTATTTCCGGTTCACCTACAGCGGACGTATCTTCCTTAGGACCGATCGAGATCGGTATGATGACAAAAAGTGGTTATGACAAAGACTTCTCTGTTGCAACTACAGTAGCAACTGCTACACAGGCTCTGATCATTCCTCCAAGCCACAACATGATCATTTATGGTATGGCAGCAGGCGGACTTTCTACAGGAAAACTGTTTTTGGCAGGTATCGGACCTGGACTTATGTTATGTGCTGCAATGTGTATCCTGGTAGCACGTATTACCAGAAAAAGAGGTTATCCAAGAGGACCTAAGTATACAGTCCGTGAGTCTTTAAAGATTGTCAGTGACGGTTTCCTGGGTGTTATGACCATTGTTATCATTCTTCTTGGTGTTTGTACCGGTTTATTTACAACCACAGAAAGTGCTGCAATCGCATGTGTATACGCTTTATTTGTTACCTTACTAAAACTTCCCACACCTAAACAGGGCTTCGCACCTTGAA